>Ga0073934_10000149_pt1 | contig 208691 bp, 166 predicted proteins | sample LarsenN4metaG_FD_76834 | JGI IMG/M metagenome (GOLD analysis project Ga0073934, IMG submission 76834) | Hot spring sediment bacterial and archeal communities from British Columbia, Canada, to study Microbial Dark Matter (Phase II) - Larsen... ... | reverse complement strand
GATCAGCTTGCGCCGACGATTGTCTGTCAGCGCAAGCGGGGGGATTACGGTATGCATTGATCGGTATCAACCCGTGTTTAAGGGGATGTCGTCGCTTCAGGACTGGGCTGCCCGGCAAATTCGAGCAGCGAATCGAGCGTCACATCGTCACCCAGCGACTCATAGAGGGTGGGGTCTTCCGCGCCTTGATCATCCGGGAATTCGCGCAGACCAACACATGTCTCATCAACTAGGGCAGTGCTGGACAAAATCCATCCGAATCCACCGCGATATTGGATGCGATACCACCCACTGCTTTCTGTTTTTCCTATGAGAATGTTCACATCACTTGCGCTGATAACACCGACGCGCGGCGCATCGATGTTGGGCGCAAGGCGAACGTTCAAGCTCACATCATCAGGGGTGGTCAAGACCGCCGTGCATCCGTCAAGCGCCGCGTCGAGTTCTTCAAACGAAGATGCGCGCACTACGTCGCTCAACGCGCCATCTTCTGGCGCGCGCACGCCAAATCCACTAGGGACAGCGGCGGACGCATCTTCGTTCGCGGCTTCAACTTCACCTTCGCGCACCAACATGGCGGAACGCCCGTCCGGCTCAACACGAATGGCGAACTGTGTCCCGCGTGCGCCCAAGTTCATGCCCGGCGTGATCACTTCATAACGCGAAGCTGGATCGAGCAGGCGGTTCAACTGCTGGATGGTTTGACCGATCAAAACTTCAATAGAGATCGTGAATTGACTTTCATTCCCGCTGAACGCCTGAATGATCATCTCCGTAGAAGGTTCAAGTTCAGTTTCCGTACCATCGGTGAAAAACGTGATTAATGCGCGTCCGGTGGCATCGGTACGAATGCGGTCCCCAACACCGACAATGGCTTCAACGCGCACATCGATCCAGTTGACGGTATTCACGCGCTGCACCTGCACCCCCGGCGACAAAACTTCCAGCGTAGCTGCTAGTTCGTCTTGTGCCTGTACAGAAGTGGTGACCAGCAGGAGAGTCACACTCCATACAATCATGATGATGCGAATGAGCTTTGCGCCAGAATGTGTCATCATTGCAGCCTTAAAATCCGAATTTATGAGCCATGAGAGCGATCACAATTTGCTGCGATGTAGTGTAGCATATCAAAAGTAATTTTGTGCAATACGCATATACCTTTAAGTATGGAGTAAAACCCTCATGGCGCAAACCGCAGCATCCGCGCTTGCCGCAGCCAAGCTTTACAGCGACAACAACCGTTATGCGTTGATCAAACTGCCCGCCGCCGCGATTACTGCCGCCGCCGGAATTCTCGCGGAAATCAGCGAACCGTTTGGCGCGCTGATCATCGATAAAGATGAAGTTACACTCGTTATGTATGCTGATGCGGTTGATGATTTTGCGCGTCGAATGCCCGGTTACGAAGTCGCGGCGAAGCCGTATCGTCTGATCACATTTGATCTGGTGCTTGAGCCGACGCTGACAGGGTTTATGGCGTTTGTCGCCAAAGCCTTAGCGGATGCAGGCGTGTCGATCATTCCATTGGGCGCGTTCAGCCGCGATCATATCCTTGTTCCCGCCGATCAATATGACACAGCGACAGCGGCGCTCAACAAGTTAAAGTCATCCGTGAAATAGGCGATGCGTGTGGAAAAAAGCGCGGCGCACCTGCATAATGCACACATACGATTGTTCGGATAGGGATGAGATAGTATGAATATTCAATTTTACGAAAGCGATCAAACACCCAAGCCGCGCGACGAAATCAAAATCGAAGAATTAGAAACGCATGTCTACCCAGATCGCTTTCGGGTGTTTGTGCATATCCGCGTGACGATGTTTCAAGAGCGCCCGAATCTCATTCTCGCCATTCGTGATGAACACGACACAATAGTATCGGAACTGAACATCATTGAAACGATGCATCACGATATGGAATTCACCATGCATATTCGCAATAAACCGGAACCTGCCGGAATTTACACCTTAAGCGCCGATGTATTTTACGAAACACGCAACCCGCCGGTGGATCGGCGTGTCGAAGCGTTTGAAGTGCCTGAAGTGGAAAGCGGCGAATAAACGTGATTCTGTGGCTGACCCTTGAACAAGCCGATCTGATGGTATCGCACGCGCTTGATGAGCCATCCCGCGAAGTGTGCGGCTTGATCGGCGGGAAAGAGCGAAATGGCGTACTTCATGCTGTTGAAGTGGCACGTGTGACCAATGCGGCGGTTGATCCCGCGCATCACTTCTATATGGATGAGCGCGAACTCGTCCAAACGATGACGCGGTTTAGCGAGCACGGATTATCGCTCGTGGGCATCTATCACAGTCACCCACAGGGCGATCCGATCCCGTCGGTTGAAGATGTGCGCGATGCGCGCTATCCGGGTGTTGCGTATGTGATCGTCGGGTTGAAACGCGCCGCCAACACAAGCCGTCTGCAAGCATGGGAATTAGGGCGGGGGAACGCCGATCTTGTTGAACTACATATCAGCGCCGATCCGCCCGCGCCGCCGGATCGCTTATCTACTGCCGGAAAGACGGCTATTATCCTCACAACGATTATGGCAGTCGCGTTTATGATATTGCTGTCGCTGTCGCTGCTGCCGCCCGCACCGGAAATCGTGCGCTAAACGATTGCCAGCGGATGCTGGCTTGTACTCATCATCGGAGTCTTCATGTTTTACAATGTTTCAATCACGCTGCCCCTCATCATCGCCGCGATTGTCGGCATCCTTGCGGGGGGAGTTGTCAACATGCTGGCGGATGATTTGCCGCGCCGCCGTCCCGTCACTACGCCGCGCTATCCCGATGGCACGCCGCGCCCGCTGATCGCGTGGTTGGGGCTGACCGCGTTCTTGTTCGGGAAGCGGGCATCCCCGAATGGGATCAAATTGTCATGGCGGCATCCCCTCACGGAAATCGGCACGGCGCTCCTGCTCATGCTTGCGGTGTGGTCGCTCACCGATGATCCGCTCATGACATCGATCCAGTTCGTGTTCTGGGTGGTGTATCTGGTGATTTTTATGCTCATCACCGTGATTGATCTCGAACACCGCCTGATTCTGTTTGTGGTCATGATCCCGTCTTATATGATCGCGCTGCTTGACCCGATCCTGACTAACTACGGACCCACGCTCGGTCAATCACTGTTGGGGGCGGGATTAGGTTTCGGCGTATTCTTCGCGCTGTATATGGGGGGATTCGTGTTCACATACTTGATGGCGGTGGTACAGAAGCGGCAGATCAACGAAGTGGCGTTTGGCTACGGGGACGTGATGCTGATCGCGCTGTCGGGATTAATCCTCGGCTGGCAGTCGTTGATCTTCGCCATGTTCTTGACCGTGTTCATCGGCGCGTTCGGGGCGGTGGTCTATCTCGTTGTGCGGCGCTTGGCGGGGAAACACTACAGCATGTTCACGCCGCTTCCCTACGGTCAGTACATCATCATCGGCACGGTGATTTTGCTGCTGTTTGCTAACGAAGTGGGTGTCACGCTTCGTAATTACTAAATCAACAACCTCTACACGAAGATATGTTGACTCGCTGATCGTTTTTCACACGGCGAATCAACATATCTTCTCTCAAACCTTTTCATGCCCACCAAATTGCGGACATCAATGGACATCGTTTCGCGCAGGGCGTTCGATGATGCCGCCGCCCAAGCACATATCCCCATCGTACACCACCGCGCCTTGACCGGGGGTAATGTCGCGCAGCGGGGCATCAAACGTGACGCGCATCCGGTCATCGTCCAGCGGCTCTACCCACGCCTCAACGGGCTTCGCCTTGTAGCGAATCTTCACCTGTGCGCGGAAGCGATCAGCGGGCGGTTCACCGGCGATCCAGTTGACGCGCTTGGCGGTGAGGTCAGTCGCGCCAAGTTCTTTGGCTGTGCCGACGATGAGCGTATTGGTCATCGGGTTCATGCCAATGACGTACAGCGGATCGGCGGCTTGCACGCCTAAGCCTTTGCGCTGCCCGATGGTGTAATTCGACAGCCCGACATGCTCCCCGATCACGCTGCCATCTTTACGGATAATCGCGCCGGGCTTTACCGTATCTGGCGCATTCTCTGCGAGAAAGCGGCGGTAATCGCCATCGCCCAAGAAGCACAGGTCTTGGCTGTCTTTTTTGCTGGCGGTGGGCAAGCCGAAACGCGCGGCGATCTCGCGTACCTGCGGCTTGGGATACATCCCCACCGGGAACATGGCGCGGCTTAACTTGTCTTGGTTGAGTACGCTCAAGACATAGCTTTGATCTTTGGCATCGTCCGCCCCCTTGATGAGCGTGAAACGTCCCTGTGCATCCCGCCCGATCTGCGCGTAATGTCCCGTCGCCAGATATTGAGCATCCAGCGAGAGGGCAGTTTGCAGCAGCCATTCAAAGCGGACATGACGGTTACATTCCAAGCACGGATTGGGTGTGACTCCCTGCCGATGTTGGTCGATGAAGTATTCGACAATTGTGCTTCGGAAATAGTCTTTGGTATCCAGCACATAAAACGGGATGCCAATTTGATCCGCGATGCGGCGCGCGTCGTGCATTTGTTCCGGCGTGCAGCATCGGTTATGGACGTAGCCGTTGGCGGTTTCTTCCGACCACAGGCGCATCATCATACCGACCACGTCGTAGCCCTGTTCGACCAGCAGTGCCGCCGCGACGGAGCTATCAACACCGCCGCTCATCGCCACGACGACGCGGGTGTTTGCGTTAGACATAGAAATAGATTTGCCTCATATCGCGGACGCAATCTATTGCGTCCCTAGGGATGGCGGGCGTGGGTGAGGCGGGGAATCGTTTCCGCCAAAACATCCACTGCGAATTCGATGTCCTCAACGGTTGTATCCTTACCCACTGTTAAGCGTAGGCTGCCAAGCGCCTGTTCACGCGGGTATCCAAGCGCCAACAGCACACTCGACGGTTCTGGATTGCCCGTTTTACATGCCGACGCGCTGCTTGCCGCCAGCCCCTTGAGATCAAGATGCATAATGAGGGTATTGCTATCCACACCATCAAAGATGAAGCTGGCATGACTTGACAGGCGCTGTTCAGGGTGCCCGGTCAGCATAGCATTGGGAATTGTGGCTAACACGCGCTCGATCAGCAGGTCGCGCATGTGCTTATAATGCGCGGTGCGTTGTGGAAATTCCGCATAGGCAAGTTCAAGCGCCGCCGCCAACCCAACGATCCCCGGCGTGTTGTGCGTGCCGCCACGACGGTTGTTCTCATGGCTTCCGCCGCTTTGATTGGGCAGCACCGACAGCCCATCGCGGATATACAACGCGCCCACCCCCTTTGGTCCATAGAATTTGTGCGCGGAGATGCTCATCATGTCCACGCCGAGCGCCTTCACATCGAGCGTAAGCTGACCGGCAGCTTGCACCGCATCCGTGTGAAAGACCGCACCATGTTCATGCGCCATCGCCGCCAACTGCGGAATAGGCTCAATTGTACCGACTTCGTTGTTGGCGTACATAACACTCGCGACAGTCGTCCCTTCGCGGCAAGCGGCGGCAAAGTCCTCTACATCGACCAGCCCGGTATGGTCAACCGGAAGAATAGTTCGCTCGAATCCCATATACTGCGCCATCTGTTCGACGGTGCGGAGGATTGCGGAGTGTTCAATTGGCGTGGTGATGAGGTGATTGCCTTGATGTCCCATTTTGAACGCCGCGCCGCGCACGGCAAGGTTATCGCTTTCCGTGCCTCCGCTGGTGAACACAACCTCCGATGGCTTGCAATTGAACACCCGCGCTACCCGTTCACGTGCGTCTTCGACAGCTTGTTCCGCACGCCGCCCAACGTGATGCGCCGATGCGGCATTCCCATAAATTTCGGTGAAGTAGGGCATCATGGCATCAACGACACGCGGGTCGGTGGGAGTGGTCGCGGAATGATCGAGATATACCGTGCGACGGGGCAAGGTTGGTACCTTTCAAAACAAAATTTGACGGAGCGCAAGAACTTCGTTTATTTTAACCGAAAGCATCGCCCATGTCAGGATCGGCATATGGGCGAATTGGACATGCGAAGCATGAGGCGGCGCGGTATCATAGAGAGTCGCTAGACTGTGTGTTTTTCTATCTTGCATTTATGGACGCATGGGCGAAACGGATTTGCCCGCGCCCTACCGGTCTTTCACATACCCGATCACAGAAACTGGGGGCAATGGATGTCAATCATTGAACGTATACACGCGCGGGAAGTTTTGGATTCGCGCGGGAATCCCACTATTGAAGTTGAAGTCGAACTCGAAGACGGCGTGCTGGGGCGCGCGATTGTGCCAAGCGGCGCATCAACGGGGGAATGGGAAGCGCTTGAACTGCGTGACGGCGACAAGAAACGCTACGGCGGCAAGGGTGTACTCAAGGCGGTTAACGCGGTCAACACCGAAATCGCGGATGCGCTTGAAGGCATGAGTCCGTTCAATCAAAAAGAAATTGATGACACCATGATCAAGCTGGATGGCACGCCGACCAAGAGTCGTTTAGGCGCGAATGCCATTCTCGGCGTGTCGATGGCAACTGCACGCGCTGCCGCCGAATATGTCGGGCTGCCGCTGTACAGCTATCTCGGCGGTGTTCATGCTCATGTGCTGCCCGTGCCGATGATGAACATCATGAACGGCGGCAAGCACGCAGTAGGCAGCACCGACTTTCAAGAATTTATGGTGATGCCGGTTGGCGCGTCCTCGTTTGCCGAAGGGCTGCGCTGGGGCGTGGAAATCTATCAGGCGCTCAAGAAAGTGCTGCACGACAAGGGACACAGCACAACCGTCGGTGATGAAGGCGGGTTTGCGCCCAGTCTCGGCTCGAATCAAGCAGCGCTTGACGTGATTATGGAAGCGATTCAGAAGGCGGGCTACACCCCCGGCGAACAAATTCGCATCGCGCTTGACCCTGCCACATCGGAAATCTACAAAGACGGTAAGTATCACCTTGATATTGAAGGTCGGGTATTGAGCGGCGAAGAAATGGTCGAATTCTGGGCGGATTGGTGTTCGCGCTACCCGATCATTTCGCTGGAAGATGGTTTGGCGGAAAACGATTGGGCGAACTGGTCGCTGCTCGTCAAGACGATAGGGGATCGGGTACAAGTGGTGGGTGATGACCTGCTTGTCACCAACGTTGAAAAGGTGAAGCGCGCCATCAAAGAAAAAGCCGCGACTTCGCTGCTGTTTAAAGTCAACCAGATTGGTTCGCTGACAGAAGCACTCGCCGCCGCACAGTTGAGCCAGCGTCATGGCATGACCGTCGTTGCAAGTCATCGCAGCGGCGAAACGGAAGATACAACGATTGCCGATCTCGCGGTTGCCATGAACGCGGGTCAAATCAAGACGGGTGCGCCCGCGCGTACTGACCGCGTGGCGAAATTCAACCAACTGCTCCGAATCGAAGAAGAACTCGGCAGCGCCGCTGTGTATGCGGGCAAAGCCGCGTTCTCGAATTTGAACATGGATATTTAACCCATGCTGCGCTCTCGCTTCAACGGCAAACGGACGAAAATCGTCGCCACCATTGGTCCTACCTCACGTAGTGAGGATATTATTCGCCAGATGATCCGCGCAGGAATGGATGTGGCGCGCATCAACTTTTCTCATGGCGACCACGAAACGCACGGCAAAGCGATTGATGACGTGCGCCGGATCGCCGCCGAAGAAGAGGCAGTCGTCGCCATCCTGTGCGATATTCAAGGCCCCAAGATTCGTATCGGCAAGATTGCCAACGAGCCGATTAACCTTGCGGTTGGCGACAAAATCACGCTGACGCTGGATGAAGCGAATGGGGAAAACAACATCGTTTCACTCCCACATCCCGAATTTCTGCGTGACATTAAATCGGGGATGCCGCTTCTGCTGGATGACGGCAAGTTGGAATTCATTGTGCGCTCGACAACCGGACGTTCGCTGATATGCGAAGTGGTCGTGCCGGGCCCCCTGACTTCGCGCAAAGGCGTTTCCGCGCCAAATGCGCGTTTAACACTCTCGGCAATCACCGATAAAGACCGTGAAGATATAGAGTTCGCGGTGAGCAAGAACACGGAATACATCGCCATGTCGTTTGTGCGTTCGGAAGACGACATCCGCGAAATGCGCTGGCTGCTGCGTCATTTGGGCAGCAACGCGGCGATCATCGCCAAGATCGAGAAGCACGAGGCATTGGAAAACATCGAGGACATTATCGAAGCGACGGATGGCGTAATGGTGGCGCGCGGTGACTTGGGCGTAGAAATTCCCGCCGAAGAAGTGCCGTATCATCAGAAGCGCATCATTCGCCTGTGTAACCAAGCGGCGAAACCCGTGATCACGGCTACGCAGATGTTGAACTCAATGGTGGATAATCCGCGCCCGACGCGCGCCGAAGCGAGCGACGTGTACAACGCGATTCTTGATGGCACGGACGCGATCATGTTGAGCAACGAGAGCGCCAGCGGTTTGTATCCGGTGCGTTCTGTCGAAACGATGGTCAACATCGCGTCGATTGCCGAACGAAACATTTTGCAGCCGCAAGCTGCACCGGCAAATACGCGCCAGATCAATGCAGAAGGACGCGAGGCGGTATCGGACGCGGTAAGCTATGCCACCAGCCAGATCGCCGGGACGCTCGACTGCAAGGCAATTGTCACCGCAACGCTGACGGGATATACCGCGCGGCGTGTCGCGCGGGAACGCCCGCAAACGCCGATAGTGTGCGTGACCCCGAATGATATTACGTATCGACGCATGGCGCTGGTATGGGGTGTGTTCCCGCTGATGGTGCCAGAGTTCAACACCATTGACGATATGATCCGCGTGATTGTGCGGGCTGCTTACAGCGAGAAATTGGTCGATGTGGGCGATCAGATCGTGATCATCGCGGGCGTGCCGTTCGGCATCGGCGGGCAGACGAATTTCTTGAAGATTCACACAGTTGGCGAAAGCGGCGAACTAGAGCTGAATGGGTAGCCGCAATCATCACAAAGAAGTGAGTCAAAAAAGGACAGGTACGAACGCCTGTCCATAGGCATCAAGATAAGCGGTTTTGTGTGAAAGTTTGCCCCTTGCCCTCACCCCCTCCCCCTCTCCGCCAGCGGAGAGGGGAGCAAACCCGCCAATGACCTTACTGTTTTGCAGCGGTAAGATCATGTCTTGAAGGCAATTTATTCCTTAACTTGATGCATATGGGACAGGTGTGAAAGCCTGTCCTTTTTGATTCACAGGGTTAGGTGTCGTCGCCTTCGACGAATTGGAGCGAGTCACTTCTGGCAGGGGATGTGCCTGTGTCGTAGCTGGTCGTTGGGCTTGTGGGGGTGCTGGCGGCGCGGCGACGTTCGCTGCGTGATGCGCGTGCTGAACTGGCGCGGGCTGTTGACGAGAAATCTTGTACGGCAGTTGTTGGCAAGCCGAGCACGTCGGTTTCGTTGGTGTAGACCGTGAGAGCTGTCGCGCAGTATGGGCATAAATCCCATGAGAGTTCCAACATGCGACCACAGCGGGTACACGGTTTCTTCAAGCGGGTGTGACAGTGTGGACATGCCTGCCAATCTTCCTGTACACGCTGGCGACACCCGGGACAAGTGGGTTTTTCTTCGATTTCTTGCAGCAGGGCTTCTTCTTCGAGTGAGCGTTCGTAGGCTTCGGAAAGCGTTTCGCGCGGGCGCAAAAATAAGTAAATGAGCAAACCGGGAACGGTCAATACGGCAACCATTGCCGCGACGACGATTTGCGCCAGCAGGTCGCGCGAACGCGCGCGCATGTCGCGGAATGTCCAGATAATCATGGCAAGCCATGTCGCCGCCAGCACCATGCCACCATAAACAAGCAGGATGGTTAGCGCGCCGCTGTCGAGGGAAAAATTACTCATGGGTATCACTTTCACAACGGAATTTGTGTTGCAGTATAGCAGGGGGATAGGGTGGCGCGCAAAGGACTTTGGGAGGACATAGCTCGCCACCTCCCCCGAATTCGGGGAATGAAAAAGCCTACATTCGTGTTTTTCGATCCTCAATTTGGGATGGGGAATAGATTCAAACTGAACCTTTGAGCAAACACACGTGGTTTGATACGTTCACACTAGGGACGGCACAAGACCAGCGCAAAAGCGCATTTATGAATCGAATGTATCCCAAAGAGCCATATCTGCTTGCTAAGGGATATAATGGCAAAATCGTGATGTCGTTGAGCTTTTTTTGATGCCCTCAACTTTGCGAGGAATGTTCGATTGAATCAACCAACCGATGTGGACAGCGCGCTGACGGTCAAGATATATGAGCGATTGTTTGCAGGCAGCGCGGTCAGTTTGACGGATGCAGAACTGCTCGCGGCGCTAATCAGCGTGCCGCCGATTCCGCAGCGCGCGGTTCGGCTTGCTGAAATGGTTTGCGCTCGTCAAAATGGGGTGCGAGGGTTGGTACACGCATCGCTTGACGACTTGATGAGCATTGATGGTCTGAGCGAAGGGCAAGTCATAGTACTGCTGTCGATGGTGGAATTGTCGCGGCGAATGCACGGCGCGCACACGGAAGAAAATCCGATGATTGCGACGGCGGCAGATGCAGCGCATATGCTGACGGACATGGGAGAGCTAGCACAAGAGCATGTACGGGTGATGCTGCTTGATCCACAGCGACGGCTGATACGCATTTCGACGATATATATAGGAACGTTGAACACCGCAGTGGTGCGCGCGTCGGAAATTTTCCGCGAAGCGATTATTCACAGCAGCGCAGCGATAGTGCTGGCACATAATCATCCGAGCGGAACCGCAGCCCCTTCACCGGAAGACGTGGATTTCACGCGAATGATGGTTGCAGCGGGTGAGCTGCTCGATATTCGCGTGCTTGATCACATCATCATCGCACGGGGCGAGTGGGTATCGCTGCGCGAAATGGGTTTGATTTGATTATTAACCAGCCGCCGCACTGGGAGACTGCCCAGCTAAAAGCGCAATTTCGCTCACATACACATCGTATTCGTGACCGGATGCATAAAAGCGGAAATTGAGAATTGAGCGCGGGCGGCGCGGATCAGCAGGTGACGAGATCAAGTTGCCGCTGTCGAAAGTGAACCAAGCGTTCTGGTTGACAATCTCATGGTCAATGGTGCAGCTTGGGCAGCGTAGGGGATAACCGGAATCCGGGTTTGTGAACGAGAAGAACCCGTGAATCCATTCCGTTGGCGCGCCTTCTGCCGGAATATAGTCCATGCGGAGCATCAATGGACATTCGCTGGCTTCCGTGCCGCAGGTACTTAATGAATGCCCCATGATTTTGAAAGTGACGCGAACGCTCAAGTAGGTGTATTCGGAAACATCCAATCCCTGCTGACCACTCGCGCCGGGGAAGTACTGCGAGCAAATGGTTTCACCGTGCGAACTCGCGCCGCCGCCGCGCCCTAGACGAAGCGCGGTAAAGCCATCTAACTGTGTTAAACCGAAGAAACCCGCCGGAAAGTCATTTTGGACGTTGTTGCATCCCCAGACGAGTTCGCGTGGGCGTGTGCCATCGTTGACATCGAGAATATTGTTGGCGCTGAAAGTATCCGCGCCCAGCAGATTAGCAAGGGTAGGCTGCATTGTGGTGAGGTTATCGGCAAAAAACATCGTCATGCGCTGCCCCTGCGGCACAGGTTGATGCGCTTCATCCGCCAGCGCGATTAAGGCTTCGCCGCTGCGGTTGGAGACTTGAATCTGCGACCCAGAAGCGCGAATTGTATAGCGTCCGCTCTGGATCATACGGGCGCGCGCGCCTTGTGGGGTTTCAAAACTTACCCAAACATCACGTCCCAAGTTTTCAGGGATGGTGATGTCGAATTCGCCCTGCACCTGTTGAAAGACAAGTAAATACTGCTGCGAACTCCATTCAAAGCGAGGGCGCATCACTTGATCGAGATCGAGCGTGCTGTCACCTTTGATGGTGATAGCGGCAACAAGGCGATCTTGATAGTACTGGTCGTAGACGAACATGGTCGCTTGGGATTGAACATCGGTGCTGATTACGGCGCTGTTGTAAAGTTCGACGCTGCGCTGTGCTGCTTGGGGAATCAAGGTTGCATCCGTCCACGTAACAGTGCCGCGCGCGACACGCACGATAGTTTGCATCGGAACGGTGGATTGAAAGAGAAAGTTGTTTAAGCCGACAACAGTGAAGATGCACAGCACACAAAACGCGATAAAAGAAATGATCAAAATGCCCCACGCGAGTTTACCCGTATCGACAGCGGGGAGCTTTGCATTTCCGGAAGCAGCCGCAGCTTCAGCCACAATGAACCCTCTACAGACTTGATAAAATCGCCGCCATTATAGCACAGGCAGCTTGTCAGCAGTGGTGTGTTGGCTTTTACGTAAACTGTCTATTCGCATGGTCAATTCGGGTACTGTATGCCGTGCCCCTACGCCAAAGCGGTAGGGTGGGTTATAATTGAAATGACTTTCTCATATCGAAATCACCGAATGGAATTTACTGGAGAGCGTTATGTCCGGTCACAGCAAATGGGCAAACATTAAGCGCAGAAAAGGCGCAGAAGACGCGAAGCGTGGGAAAGTTTTCACCCGCCTTGCGCGTGATATCATGCAAGCAGCCCGTGAAGGCGGCGGCGACGAAAACGCCAATCCGCGCTTGAAACTGGCAGTAATGAAGGCGCGTGAAAACAACATGCCAAAAGAAAACATCGAACGGGCAATTTTGCGCGGCACGGGAAAACTGGAAGGCGTTGAACTTGAAGAAATCACGTATGAGGGCTATGGTCCTGATGGCGTGGCGTACATGATCGATGTGCTGACGGACAATCGCAACCGCACGCTTGGCGAAATCAAGAATATCTTCAATAAGCGGGGCGGCGCGATGGCATCGGCGGGATCGGTCAAGTTCCAGTTCGACCAAAAGAGTGAGTTCATCCTTGCTGAAGACCGTGGGTATGATTTTGATGAAGTGTTTCTCGTTGCGGCAGAAGCGGGCGCAGATGATGTGCAAAACGAAGATGGGGTAATCACTGTTTACGCGCCGCGTGAAGCGTTTAGCGCGGTTGAACAAGCGTTGACAAATGCTGGCTATAAAATCGCAGAATCGGGTATCAAGTGGTTTGCGAACAACGAAACCGAACTCCCTGTCGATAAGGCACTGGCGAATATGCGTTTGCAAAGCGATCTCGATGAGTTGGATGATGTGCAATCTGTCGCGTCGAACTTGGCGATAAACGACGAAATTCTTGAGGCATTTGAAACCGCATAATGCTGACTTTGGGGATTGATCCGGGTACGGCGATTGTCGGCTACGGCTTGGTGCGAGAACTAAACGATGGTTCGCTCCAAGCCGTCCATTTTGGGGCGATTACCACGCCGCCGAGCCAACCGATGCACGAACGTCTACGCACGATTTACGATCAATTGACCTTGTTGATCGAGACTTATAAGCCGGAACGAGCGGCGGTTGAGGCGATGTTCTTTGGCAAAAACGTGACAACGGCGATTACGGTGGCACAGGGGCGAGGTGTAATTTTGCTGGCACTGTCTCTGGCGAATGTCCCAATCTACGAATACAAACCCGCCGAGATCAAGCAGTCCGTTTCAGGTTTTGGCGGCGCGAAAAAAGAACAGATGCAGGAAATGGTGCGGATGCTTCTAGGTTTGCAAAGCATCCCAAAACCGGACGATGCCGCCGACGGATTGGCGATTGCCATCACAGATATTCACCATGCGCGGTATTCCACCTACTAGGCTCCAGTCGGGCGCAAAACGAACGGAACACATCCACCATGATTGCCAGTATTCAGGGAACAATCGCCGCTAACGGAGCGGATCATGTTGTCGTGGTCGCCGGGGGAATCGGCTATAAAGTTTTTGCGCCGATCACGGCATTGGGGCGAGCGATTGGCGATGAAATTCTGCTGCACACGGTCTTGATAGTGCGCGAAGATAATATGTCGCTGTATGGGTTCACCACGACGAACGAGCGCGAAATCTTTGAACGCCTGATTAGTGTGAGCGGTATTGGACCCAAGTTAGGGATTGCGATTCTTTCGACGCTGACGATTGAGCATTTGCGAAATGCGGTGGCTGCTGGCAAACCAGAACTACTGCGGCGCGTACCGGGAATCGGGCAGAAAACCGCTGAAAAGATCATCTTTGAGTTGAAAGACAAGCTCAAAGGCGCAAGCGGGATTATTCAAACAGGCGCGCTTGAAGATACGACGATGGATGTGATCGAGGCGCTGACAGCACTCGGCTACAGTACATCAGAAGCGCAGGCGGCAGTAAAGACTTTGCCCGCAGACGCGCCGAAAGACTTTGAGGGACGGATGCGCGCGGCGCTGCTGTACTTCATCAACAACGCATAACGATTCAAGATTTACCGCAAAGAAGGACGGAACGAGTTCCGCGAGAACGCAGAAGAAATAGCCAGAACTGAAGTCTGCTTCTACGCTGAACTTTCGGGGATAGGGTGTCTATGGATGCATCGCTGATTGGTCAGCGTAAGCAGGTGCTGGATAAAGGATTTGTTGAACTAGTCGATTTAATGCCGCATCCGGCAGCGGGTGTGTCGGGCGATTTGGCGATTGTCAATGCGGCGCGGGTGAGCTTTCTTGGCGAAAGCAAAGGCGATGAAGCTGACAAAAAGCTGCTGTTTTATCTGCTGCGAAACGAACATACCAGCCCGTTTGAGATGGTGGAATTCAAGTTTCGGCTGCGCGCACCGCTGGTGACGTACTGGCAGTTGGTTAGACATAGAACGGCGAATCTGAATCTACAAAGCGGGCGGTATACTCCTTTTGAGGAAGATGACTTCTATGTGCCGTCGGTGTGGCGCAAACAGTCCAAGAGCAACAAGCAAGCCAGCGAAGGCGAAGTTGAAGAAGAAATCAACGAAGAACTGACGCGCAAACTGATCGCACACTATGATCAAGGATATGCACTGTATTCACAGGCACTTGAGGCGGGTGTATCGAAAGAGATGGCGCGTCTGTTTTTGCCGGGATTTAGCGTGTATTACACGGGTGTATGGAAGATCGACGCGCATAACTTAATGCGTTTTTTGCGGCTGCGAATGGCGAATGACGCACAGTATGAAATCCGCGTGTATGCCAACGCGATCCATGAGTTTTTCCGCGAGGCGCTCCCGTGGACAGCAGAAGCGTTCGACCAATACATTTTGAAACTTCCGCCGATAACGCCGCCAGCCACAACGAATGAGCCTTAGGCAATATCAAGAGGGGACGCGAGAATTCACGTCCCCGCTGATTTAGACAGTGCTGGCGACGAAACTGGCAAACGTGAGTACCAGCACAATCACGATAAATGCCGCGCCCGTAAATAGATAAATCCCCAAACCGCGCCGGACTGGATTTTCTTCCCCACCAAAGCCAATCAGCAAGTACCACCCGATAATGTACGCGATAACCCCGCCGCCGACGGAAAGCATGAATGTGAGGTTGCGCGCATCGGTGTAATAAGAGCCGGGATAAAGACGATCAAGCAAGGATGCTGTGGCGACAGCGATCAATGCCACGATGATGATGCGGGTAAGGCGTGGTAAACGAAGCGCGCGTTCAAGCAGTGTGATGGAGGCTGTTGGCGCGCCGGGACGACGATTTCGCGGTTGGCTCATGAGTCAGTCCTGTTCACGTCGATGACGTTAATCATTGCATTGGAGGCGAAAACAAAATATTCGCGCATCGTGGAGCGCATAGGTTCTTCGATGCCAATTTCATCGATGGCGGCGTGCATGTGATTCAGCCACGCATCACGCATCTCTTGATTGATGGGAAACGGAGCATGGCGCATCCGTAAGCGGGGATGCCCACGTTCGACTGCATATTGCATCGGTCCGCCGAAATACTGCATGAGAAAGAGATACTGCCAGCGTTTGCCCGCTTCTAAGTCCGGCGGGAATATTTGGCGGAGTTTGGCATCTGCTTCGACGCGGCGATAAAATGCATCGACCAGCTTGCGGAAAGTTGGTTCTCCACCTACGCGCTCGAACAGCGTGGGTTCATCTTGCATAAGGATAACCCCGTTTCGGTGATACTCATCTTGATGGATTGTGCTAAGGGTTGAGCAATTTAACTTTCGCCTAGACAATCACAGTCTCATCGGTACAATGAGTGCGCCATCGGACGTGCGAAAACAATGGGTGAAGTATCCTATTCGCACACGGCATTTTGCATGATTATACCTTACAGACTAAGGGATATTGACTATGAGTCCTTTGTGGCGGCGCGCCGGACAACTGCTGATGCACGCGGCTGCACGTCCTGTTTCGGCAGCCTTGCTTATGGTAATGCTGGCGTTGGGCAGCACCCCGTTTGTTTTTGCACAAGAATCTACGCCTGAGGCGACAGCCGAAGTGGTCGCAGAAGTAACGCCTGAAGCAACCGCTGAAGTCACTGAAGTCCCCGCGCCTACAACCGATGCGCCCGAAGCGACGGCTGAAGCGACGGACGCACCGATTGCGTTGAATATCGTCGGTTCGGGAATTGCCGCGCAGTTGTTTCAAGCACTCGCCGAACAAGTGGGTTTTCCACAGACGGTGAACGTGAATGGCACGACGACGGGCATCAGCGAGTTCTGCGCGGGCACCGCCGACGCGACATTGGCGAATCGCCCGATGACAACTGAAGAAGAAGCCTTCTGCACGGCGGCTGCCATCACATATTATGAAGTTGTGATTGGACACAGCACGGCAGCGGTGATCGCCAACACGAGCGTCGATTTTGAAACATGTATCCCTTCTGGTGTACTGCCGACCTTCTTTGCGCCGTCGGTTACGTCATCGAATTGGACACAAATTAACGTCAACAATCCTGATCTGCCGCTGATCGTCGCGCTTCCGCCGATCAATTCACCGTCATACGCGATTATTGATGGTTTGGTGGAAGGCGATGGTTTGCGCGCAGATGTGACCCCGTTAGCGGATGAAGCTGCTGTAATCGAATCGGTGAGCGCGAACGCGGGCGGTGTGGGAATCATCAGTTTGCAAGCGGCGACTGCCGCGCAAGCAGCGGGCGCGTCGATCAAAACGTTTGAAATCGACTTTGGCGAAGCAGGATGCGCCGCGCCTTCAGCGGAAAATGTTGAAGGCCGCACGTACAACGCCAGCGCACCCTTGATTGTATATGTGAACGCGAATGCCTTGCCCGCGTTGATGCCGATTTTGGATGCGGCATTGGGTGAAAATGGCGCTGCGACAGTCACAGCGGCAAACTTCACGCCGATCACGGCGGAGTTGGCAGCGGAACAAGAGGCGGCGCTGGCAAATGGCACAACGGGGCGCGTGTACAGCCGCACGGTGACGACATTTGAAATCAGCCCGCAAGTCACAGGCGTGATTACGGTAGGAGGCACAGCCAGCAATTCGGCATATGTGACCAACCTCATCAGTTCGTTCACAGGGCAGTATCCCGGTGTGACTTCGACACCGACGTTTGAAGGATCAGTAGCAGGGGCGCGCCGTTTCTGCAACGGTGAACTCGACATTTTGACCGTCACTGCACCGCTGACTGCTGAACAAGAAGCCAACTGCACGGCGAACCAAATTACACCATATCCGATCACGCTTGGTCGCCAATCGGCGGTGTTGATTAGCAACAGCGAAAGTGAATTCTTGACCTGCCTAACGACAGCACAACTTGGCACAGTTCTCGGTTCAGCCGCGCAAGATACCATCAATACATGGAATCAAGTAGATGCCAGCTTCCCGGAGACACCGATAACGGTGTTTACAGGATCGCTTGGTGGGGAAACGCACAATATTGCGCTGCTGCGTACTATTGGCGGGGCGAACCCCGGACGCGCGGATATTGAAGTGAATGAAGACCCATTGTATCGCGCAGCGGCAGTGGCGAACGTAGAAGGCGCAATCGCCCTGTTGAGCTGGTCAGAGTACCAGCAGGTGGTTGAAAGTGGGCAGCAGGGGATTTCGCTGGTCAGCATTGACGGCGGTACGGGCTGTGTCACGCCGGATGAAACGACCATTGGTGATGGCACTTACGCGCTCACACAGCCGCTGCTGCTGATCGTCAACCGCGCGGCATTTGCTAAGCCACAGGTGCAGTCGCTGTTGTGGTTTATGTTGAGCGATGAAAACTATATCGCGCTGCAAAGCCTTGATCTGGTGGGGCTGCGCTTTGGCGATCTGCCGGAACTGCGCGCCAATTTGCAGGAAACCTACACATTGGTCGCACAGGAAGTCGCAGCGGCAGTGGCGGAAGCAACCCCAGAAGCAACCGCGGAAGCGACTACGCAGCCGTAGTTCCACAGGAGCTGCGCGATAGCGACAGCGGATACAATTAAGTACAATCTTCGGGGACGGAGAGAGATGCTCCGTCCCTGTGTTTAGAAATTCAATTCAAAATTTTCATTTCTGCGTGGGACAAATCCACCGGCTTGGCGCTGCAACCGCGATTTTTGGAAGAAGTTCTATTTAGCAGATACACAATTCTGTTCAGCGATTTACGAGTAAGCTATGACAAGCGATCCACGCGATACACGAACAGTCTTTTGGGATAACGGACAGGTCTGTATGATTGACCAACGCCTCATCCCATTCGAGTTCAAAATCAACCACTATGACGATTATGCCCAAGTCGCAGATGCGATTCGCACGATGGTGGTGCGTGGCGCACCCGCTATCGGCGCGGCTGCGGCTTACGGAATCGCCTTGGCAGCCCGAATCAGCCGCGCGACGGATGTTGCAAGTTTGCAAGCGGATTTGCGCGAAGCATCGGATGTGTTGGCGAAGTCGCGCCCGACAGCCGTGAACCTGTTTTGGGCAATCAACCGGATGAATGCGCGGGCGCAAGAACTTATCGCGGGTGGGGCAGATGCGGATAGTGTTCGCGCGGGGCTGCTCGAAGAAGCTAATAAGGTCGCGGATGAAGATATAGAGATCAACCAGCGTATGGGGGCATATGGTGCGGCGCTTGTCCCTGATGGGGCGACGATTATACACCACTGTAATACGGGCGCATTGGCGACAGTGGGATGGGGCACGGCGCTCGGCGTGATTCGGTCAGCACACGCGGCAGGTAAGCATATCCATGTGCTCGTGGACGAGACACGTCCACGATTGCAAGGCGCTCGGCTAACGAGTTGGGAGCTGCAAAACGAAGGCATCCCACATACGGTGATCGTCGATGGCGCGTCCGGTCATTATTTGCGGCGGACAAAAGTTGATTTGTGCGTGGTGGGGGCGGATCGCATCGCGGCGAACGGCGACACTGCCAACAAGATAGGCACGTATAATCTCGCGGTGGTGGCGAAGGCGAATAATGTGCCGTTTTACGTTGTCGCGCCCTTTTCAACGATTGATTTGAGCATCGCGCATGGGGATTTGATCCCGATTGAAGAACGCGAGATGGACGAAGTGCTGCGCGTGAATGGCGAGCGTATCGCGCCAGTGGACGTGCAGGCGGGAAATCCAGCTTTTGATGTGACACCACACGAATACATCACAGCGATTGTGACTGAACGCGGCGTGATTTATCCGCCGTTCGATGTAAATTTGCGTAAGGCATCGGAATAAAACGCTGTTTACTATAGAGAAGCAAAGAGGGAAACTCGTTTCTCTCGCCTCCCTACGATAGCGATTTTTGACATAGGTTCTCGTCTTTATGTTCTCTGATGCGAAGATTGTGTGTATTGAAAACGAACGGAGCAGTTATGCGCGGCGAACTCGTCGCGGTTGACCTCGAAACGACAGGGTTCGACCCGCAAGCAGACAAAATTATCGAAATTGGCGCGGTACGCATGATCGATGGCGAGATCGTGGATGAATTTTCCACGCTCGTCAACCCGAACAAAGATATTCCCCCTGTTGTGAGCAATTTAACCGGAATCTGGCGTGAGGATGTGATTGACGCGCCCGTGATTCAGGCAGTACTGCCAAAGCTGAAAGCATTTGTAGGTAATGCGCCATGGATGGCGCATAACATCAGCTTTGACGCGGGTTTTTTGTATCATTTGGGTATTTTGCAGAACAATTTACGCATCGACACGTATGAACTCGCGTCGGTGCTGCTGCCGCGCGCGCCGCGCTACACACTGACCGCGCTGACCAGCGGATTCGACATCGACATCGAATCCGCCCATCGTGCGCTGTACGATGCGCGGGCAACAGCGCGGCTGTATTGGCAGTTGTGGAAAAAGCTGCTCGATCTGCCTGTGGCGCAGGTGAAAGAAATTTTTGACTTGGCGAGTGATTTGGCATGGGATGGTCGCTTGGTGTTTGGCGCGGCATTGGAAGAACGTCGTAATGAGCGCATCCCCCCGCCTACGCCCGTAACAACGCTGTTTGATGGGGCTGCGCCAGATGGTAAACCGCTGCGCCCGAATGATGATACGAATGCAATGAACGTCGGGCGCTTGAAGTCGATATTGAGCGCGGGTGGGGAATTGGCGGAGTCGATAGCTGGCTATGAAGAACGCGCCCCGCAGATTGACATGGCAGTACGAATAGCGGAAGCGTTCAACGAGTCGCGGCATTTGATGGTGGAAGCGGGGACTGGGACGGGAAAATCTGTCGCGTATCTTGTGCCTGCGATGCTGTGGGCGGCACAAAACAATGAGCGCGTGGTCATTTCAACCAATACGATCAATTTGCAAGAACAACTGCTGTCGAAAGATATTCCTGCACTGCAAGCGGCGTTGAAGTTGCCAATTAGCGCGGTGGTGTTGAAAGGGCGCAATAACTATCTGTGTCCACGTCGATTGGCTGCCGCACGCCGCCGTAAACCGACGAGCATCGACGAACTGCGAATGATCGCCAAAATCTTGGTATGGCTGAATGAGAGCCAAACGGGAGATAAAGGCGAAATTAGTCTGCGCGGCAACGAAGAATTCAACACGTGGAATCGGTTGAGCGCGGAAGATGAGGGCTGCACGTCGGATCGATGCGCTGCGATGGTGGAGGGGAAATGCCCGTTTTATAAAGCACGAAAAGCGGCGGAATCGGCGCACATGGTGATCGTGAATCATGCGCTGTTGGTGAGCGATGCGATGACGGAAAATCGCGTGATACCGGATTATCGCTATCTGATCGTTGATGAGGCGCATCACCTTGAAGATGCCACAACCAGCGGCTTGAGTTTTCGCGTTGATGAAGGCATTTTACGCCGCCGGCTGGCAGATTTGGGTAATACACGGCGGGGGCTGCTTGGCAATATTTTGTCGGCGGTGAAAGCTGGCGCACCTGAGAAAGATGCACGCAAGATCGAAAGCGGCATCAACGTGATTAGCGAGGCGGTAGCGGCGGCGGATGTGCATATCGCTAATTTGTTTGGCGCGGTGCGCGCGCTGATGAGCGAACTTGTGCCGCAGCAAAGCGATTTCACGACACAGGTGCGTGTACTGGACAATGTGCGTTCCAAGCACAGTTTCATGCATGTGCAAGCGGCGTGGGGAACACTAGGCGAATTTTTTGAGGCGATCAGCGATGCGATGCATCGCTTGAAGATGGCGCTTGGCAAGCTAGAGAACTATGCCATTGCTGATCTGGGCGATTTGGTGAGCAGCGCGGAGAGCGCATCGCGCTACTTGACGGAAACGCAGACGCAGTTGGCGCAGTTCTTCACTAATCCTTCAAGCAATATGGTGTACTGGTTGAGTACCGGACAAGATCAGGATTATGTCGCGCTGCAATCCGCGCCGCTGCATGTGGGATCACTGATTGAAAAGCATGTCCTATCCACGAAACATTCGGTGATTTTGACGAGCGCAACGCTGCAAACCAATCGCAGTTTTGACTTTTTGAAGCGGCGTTTAGGCGCGGAGAATATTGATGCGGTGGAAGTTGGATCGCCGTTCAATTACAAAGACTCGACGCTGATTTTTGTGCCAACAGACATGCCCGATCCCAATGATCGCGGGAAGTATCAACAAGCAGTCGAACGCGGATTAATCGAGTTAGCGGCAGCGTTGAACGGACGGATGATGGCGCTGTTCACCAGCTATACGCAGCTTCGACAGACGGCACAAGCGGTTACGCCGCGTTTGGCGCTCGGCAATATCGCTGTGTTTGACCAGAGCGACGGATCGAGTCGGCAAGCTTTACTGGAAGGATTCAAAAATGCGCCGCGCGCGGTGCTTCTAGCGACGCGGAGTTTTTGGGAAGGTGTGGATATTCCCGGTGAAGCGCTGAGCGCACTGGTGATCGTGCGGCTTCCGTTCACTGTGCCGACTGATCCGGTATTTGCTGCACGAACAGAAACCTATACGGATTCATTCAACGAGTACACACTTCCTGATGCTATTTTGCGCTTCCGGCAAGGGTTTGGGCGGTTGATTCGCACGAGCACGGATCGCGGGGTAGTGGCGGTCTTTGATAATCGCGTGCTGACCAAGAGCTACGGCGCAAATTTCATCGAATCACTGCCGGATGCGAATGTGCAGTATGCGCCATTGGAGTCATTACCAACGGCAGCAGTCGCATGGTTGAAAGCTAGAAATTCCGACGAAAATACTACACCGCATTAATGGTGCGGTGAATTTTCCGCGCCGCGAAAACGTGATAGGATGTGATGGGGTTAAAATGAGTTCAGCGGATACCGTGTTCGATGCGAACGCCTGACGGCAAAGACTGTCGTTTTTACTACCAAGATTTTCATCGCGGACGTGATGTGCAGGAATGCAGGTTGATCAAGGGGAATGTCGATTCACTGCCGTGGCGACCACAATACTGCGTGCGCTGTACTGTTCCCATGATTTTGAATGCCAATTCCAGCCCCAATATGGAATTGAAGCTGACCGTTACACCCGTTGCGCTTGGTTTAGGACGCAAGCTGGTTGTGACTGCTCACTGTGTGAAACATGATATAAAAATCGAAGACCCGATGGTGGGGTGCCAACAATGCAACGCCGAAAGACCGGGACTCGATGTGTTTTGGAAGGCGCTCGAAAGCACTGACGACACGGAATCACTGCCGCCACCTGACTAGCGAGGAATCCACATGACCGCCCGCAGCAAACGCGCAGCGAACGCCCCATCAAATGCGAAAGCTGGCGCGGCTACCGCACAGAAAACGCCGCCAATGCCACCGACACTTCCTGAAGAATTAAGCGACACGCTCGCGTCACAGGATGAAACCGTTGTGGCAAAAGGTGGAAAAAAAGCAAAGGTCAGTGCTGGCGGGAAGCATGAACAGGCGTTCGTGGAAACGCTTCAGCGGCAGGTAGAAGTGCTTACGGGCGAAAACGCTGCGCTGCAAGCGCGGATCAAAGTATTGGAAGCGGAGAATCGACGGTTGGCGAGTCAATCCTTCATGCTTTCCGTCGATGACGATCTTGACCTGCTTCGCAACGCCATCATTCACACAGTTTCGCACGAAATGAAAACCCCGCTGCTGCATGTAAAAGCGGCAGTTGCCAACCTTGCCGAAGAATACGGCGCAAGTAAGCTCACTGAGTATGCGACAAGCGCAACAACACGCCTTGAAGGGATTATTCGCAATATTTCGCTGCTCGCCAGCAGTATGTCGATTGCGCCCGTTCCCGCGTCATTCCGCGATGCGCTTGACCAAGCATTACGGAGTTTGCGGCGGAGTTGGGAACATAAGGATCATGTGGATCGCGTGGTATTGAGCATTGAAGACAACCTGCCGCCCGTTGTAATTGACGCGCAAGCGGTGGGGATGGCGCTGCAACTGCTGCTGGATAATGCGCTAAAATTCAGCCACGAATATGTATATCTCAATGCACGTCGTATAGATGTGGGGGTGTATGTTGAAGTGGTCGATCAAGGCATTGGCATCCCACATGATCAATTAGGGCGCATATTTGAGCCGTTCTACCAAGTAGATAGTTCGACAACACGGCGGTTCAGCGGTGTGGGAATCGGGTTGGCGATTGTACGCTTGATCATGGAACGGCATGGGATTACCGTGCAAGTGGAAAGTAAGCAAGGTAAAGGAAGCACATTTTGTTTCGTGCTGCCGGTTGCTAATTTAAGCGAAGAAACACAGTCTGCGTAAAAATACGCGTTGGCTTGCAGGTGTGCCAATGTTTATGATAGTGCTTGATGAGAAGGCTGCATGTTTCGTTGACACATCGCCATAATTTGCAGTAGAATCAGTTCATAAAATTCAAATTGTTCTGAATGTCACAAATGATGCTGTGTTGATACTGACGATGCAGGTCGGTGCAAGAATGGGTACCTTCCCGCAGGCGATTAAATTGCGAGAAAGACAGGATTTCCATGACGCTTGAACACACCCAAGCTGCTGCGTATGACACGGCAGCGCCAATGGTCACAGCGATAACAGGCTCAGACATTTTGAGTGGGGTACTCGACAAGATCGAAACCCTGATGCATGATGTGGTGGACAGCGATGTGACAGTGCTTCGCGATGCTAGTCGCCACATTTTGTCGGCAGGGGGCAAACGTATTCGTCCCCGATTGTTGGTGTTGAGCTATTTGGCATGTGGTGGTCAAGAACCGGAAACAACCGCACCGCTGGCAGGTGCAGTTGAACTCGTTCATACGGCGAGCGTGGTGCATGACGACATTAACGATCACGGCGTACTACGGCGTGGTCGTCCGTCGGTCAACGCGATTTGGGGACGCACCTTCGCGCTGCTCACGGGAGATTTTCTGTTCACCAAAGTGTATGAGCTTATGGCTCCATTCAAAGACCTCAACGTTGTGCTGGCAGAAGGCACCGTTGCGTTGGTGGAGGGCGAAACACTGCAAGCACAAGCGGTGAAAGAGAATAATTTTTCGCGCGAAGTGTACTACCGTGTGATCGGGCTGAAGACAGCGGCGCTGTTCTCATCGGCGGCAAAGATTGGCGCGATGTTTGCGAACGCGACCAAAGCGCAGATCGACGCGCTGAATGATTTCGCGTATAACATTGGGTTGGCATTCCAAATTGTGGATGATGTACTCGATATCATCGGGGACGAAGCAAAACTCGGCAAGACGGCAGGCATCGATGTGGATCAAGGGCGCGGATTTGTTAGCGCGCACCATGGAAATGGCACGGCAGTTGTAGATGCGGCTGACCCGATGGCATCAATCAAGCGGCGGGTGCTGCAAGGGGATATGCTGGACGAAGCCCGCTCACAATCACGCGCGTTAGTGGATATGGCTATCGCAAAACTGGATGCTCTTCCCAACAGTGTGTATAAGCAAGGGCTGATCGATTTGGCAAATCTAGTGATCGAGCGCGAATTCTAGTTCACGCGAATGGATAAAAAACTAAGAGGGCGTGATTGAATGTCACGCCCTTTTTTATTTTGGCGTGTTAGGTGGTGCGAGCAGATGATGAAGCACGAAGGAACAGCGCTGCCAGCGCGCCAATAGCAACAACGACAGCGACAATAAGTGCCGATGTATCGACCAGCGCGGCGTTGAGCGAACCTACTTCACGGATGAATAAGTCGGTTTCAAACGAACGGGCGTTGATGCCGATAAGCGCCCAAACAACAACGAACGCATAGGCAGCATCACGGCGAAGGTAGAGCATGGCGAACGTGATCGCCGCCGCGACAATCATCATAATGACTGCCCACACATCCGCCGAAATGCCAAGGAAACTGACAATGTTGCCAGAGACGTAAAGCGCGGCGGAGAAATTGGCGACAGTCGCTACTGTGATCCAGCCAAGATAGATGCTAAAAGGAATGTGAGTCATCCATTTAACAGCAGTACTGACGGGGGTACGCCCAATGCCAAGCCGCGTATAAATCATAAGCAGGGACACCAACAGGACGATCATGGCGATGGTGCTTGCCCACACCTGATTATTTTGGAAAAGCAGCAGCCAAACGATGTTGGCAAGGCAGCTAACGATGAACCAAACACCGACTTTTTCAACGGTTTGGCTGTCGCGAGCACGCGGCTGCGCCTGAAAAATCGCAAATGCGATTAAACCGAGATAGATGACTCCCCAAATGGCAAACACATATCCGGCGGGCAAAAAGAAGATGGCACGGCTTTCACCGAGTTCTTGCGTCGAATAGGGGAATATGGCAGTTAATCCGGGAATGGCCGACGGGCGTTGGGAGAAGAAATTCATCACTAATGTGCTGATCAGCGCCACGATATTCAAAACGATAAGCAGTGTACGATTCTTCATAGTTGAACTCAATCAGCGGGGATAACAATACATAGCTTTAGTATACGCCCGCAGATGATTAGCAGAGCAAAATACTCATTGAGGACTAAGCACTGAGTCGCATAAGGAACAAAAGCGGGCTGCACACTGTTGTACAGCCCGTTTCAATGTGATATTGGAGAACAGTTACAAGCCTGCGCCGTAGGGGAATAACGGCGCTTCGCCGCTGGTCTTGAGTTTGGAAAGCGGCAGTTGATCAACGGATGATACCCATGGATGAGGGAGCTTGCCTGAGAACGGATAATCGCCGCACAGTACGTCCGCAACGCCTTCACCTTCGCTGCCGGGCAGCCATGCCGCGACAATCGCATCGCACAACGGAGCAATGTCGGTGATGATCAGCGGGCGACCCGAATAGAGGACAAGGACGAGTTTGTCGCAGTGTTCGCGCAGCTTGCGAATACCATCAAGATCGGCGGGGAGCAGTTGAAGCGTGTCGCTGTCGCCCACACCTTCCGCATACGGGAATTCAGCGGCAACATATATTCCTAGCGGTGCGCGTTCACGATCCGCCGGGAAATTTGCACGCACATCATAGTCGATGCGAACCGATGCGCCCAACCGTTCACGAAGTCCTTTCAAGAGACTTGTACCGGGCAAACAATCTCCTATCACGCCCTGCCATTCGATAGTCCACCCGCCGGATTGCAGACCTAGATCGTCAGCGCCTTGTCCAGCGATTAAGAGATGTTTGGTTTCGGCGGTGATGGGAAGTGCGGCATTTTCATTCTTAAGCAGCACCAGTGATTTGCGAACTGCATCGCGTGCAACGGCACGATGTGTGTTTGATCCGACTAAATCGAGCAAGTCAGGATCGGTAAGCGGCTGATCGAATAAGCCAAGCTGTTGTTTCACCCATAGAATGCGACGTACAGCGTCGTCCACGCGCTCCATTTTGACATCGCGGTTTTCGACAGCGCGGGTAAGCCCCGCGATAAACTGCTCATAATTGTAAGGCACCATGACCATATCAATGCCGGCATTAATAGACTGCACGATGCAGGTATAGCTGTCCGGCGAAAGCTGGTTGATGCCCATCCAATCGGATACGATAAAGCCAGAGAAACCCAGTTCGCCTTTGAGGACATCGGTAAGTAAGTAACGGTGCGCGTGCATCTTTAAGCCCCGCCAACTACTGAACGATGCCATCACCGTGAGCGCGCCTGCTTCAAGTGATTGGAGATAAGGGGCAAGATGAATTGCGCGGAAAGTTGGTTCATCAAGGTTGACATCTCCTTGATCGATGCGCCACTGACCGCCGTTCTGTTCCCAAAAGTTCGCCCACGACACGCTAACATGCGTATCCCACTCCGCGCCGCCATCGCCTACATAGTGCTTGATGCACGCCGCTGCGCCGCCGCGCTGCAAACCCCGCACGTAGGCAGCGCCAAGCTCACCAACAATCGCGGTGTCGCTTGCGTAGCCTTCATAGGTGCGTCCCCATCGAACATCCTGAGGGACAGCGAGACATGGCGCGAAATTCCAATGGACATTGGCTGCAAGCATCTCGCGCGCGGTGATGTAGCCGATTTGTTCCACAAGAGCTGTATCACGGGTCGCGCCTAAACCAATGTTGTGCGGAAACACAACTGCCCCGTACATGTTATTGTGACCATGTACACAGTCTGCGCCGTAAATAAGGGGAATACGCAGGCGTGTTTTTAGGGCGGCTTCGGCAAACTCACGTACCATCGCCGCCCAGTTTGCGGGATTGTTGTTAAGGGGATTTCCCCCGCCCCCACTCAAAACCGAACCAATTGCAAATTCTGTAACATGCGCGGGCGTGATGCTGTTCTTTTCGACCTGCGTCATTTGCCCGATTTTCTCGGCAAGAGTCATCTGCCCAATAAGCGAGTCGATCATTGGGGCAGCCTGTGTCGTTTGAGACATTCGAATACCTTCTAGTTGGGAGTAATGGGGATACGCAGCAGCGTAACAGAATATGCTGTCAATTCGAGCGCATCACCATCCGTAAATTCCTGTGGATCAAGTGCTTGAGCTTGACGATCTGGATCAAGCACCATCCTCTCGACCATTCCGTTAATTTGCGCCCCGTCAATTGTCAAAGGGACGCTCACTGGTTCATCGTTCATGTTCGTAATCATGAGCGTGAGTATATTGTCGTCGGTGAGGGCGGCGGTGATGCTGACGTGTTCGGCAGTTGATGCACTGGCGACCAATTCATCGCCAAAATACTGATAGAGCTGGTAGACGTAATAGGTTGGGCGCGGCGCATAACGAGCCAGCAGCCCGTAAGCAGTATCAAACGTCGAAAATGCGAAGTAATCTACAATTTCTAGACGCTGACGAATAAATCTACCGAGTACATCCGCCCACCAAACCGCGTGAAAGTGTGAGTCAGCGGTGGCTTCGCCGCCAATGGGCTGATTCCAATGCGAACTTGCTTCTGTGACCGCCATGGGCATATCACTGCCGACAGCTTCGCGAATAACCGTTCGCAAATTGTCAATTAAAACGTCCCATGCGGCGGCGTTATCTCGCAGTTGTTCGATGGTTGTGGGCGGTGAACTGAGCGAGAGTGGAAAGGGATAGCGATGGATGGCAACAATATCGACTAAATCCCCGTTTGCCTCTAAGAAGGACCGTACCCATTCACGACGAACATTGTTATAGGTATCGCCTTCGACTGTATCCGGGAATTGGCTCACTTCGGGACCGATCAAGATGATGTTCGGATCTACAGCACGCATCGCCAGTGCCATCGCCCGCCATTCTTCATTGTATTGTTCAACGGTGTAGCCATCAGGGAAAAGGTCTGGTTCGTTGCCAATGCTCCAATGCAGGATGTTCCAGCCTTTTTCAACATTGGCGTATCTGACGAGTTCCGCCGCTTGTTCTGGGGTGCCATTTTCGAGGTTGACACTTATGCTGGGTACCATGCCCCAGTTTTGTGCTTGAAGCATGAACAGATCAAGCTGAGAACGCTGAATGAAGTTGTCATCGCCCCAGTTGCCGCCCGGAAAGCGAAAATGGGTGATACCCGACTCGGCGGCTGCGTTTTGCATTTCCATCGACACAATCGCCCAAGGACCATAATTCGCGCCGTACACGTAGGGACTAATTGTGCCTTGTGAATCGGTTACGTCAACAGTCAGTATGCCCGATTGGGCGAATGTTTGATGTTGTGCTGGCATCGCGAATGCCAGCACAACAACGACAAATACGATCTGCGCGGCGAATCGTGTGAGTCTCATGGTCGAAGCGCCTACTTGTCCACGCCTGTAATAACAATACCGCGCATGAAGAATCGCTGTGCAAGGAAGAAGATGATCAAGGGCAGCACGAGCGCCATCAGTGACGTTGCTTGAATCAATTCTGGATTTGGACCGTACTGAAAATTGAATCGCTGAACCGCGACGGAAATCGGCTGAAGTTCTGGTTTGCCGATCAAATAAATGAGCGGACCGAAGAAATCATTCCATGCCCAAACGAAATGGAACACGCCAACAGCGATCAGCGCGGGCCACGACTGCGGAATGATCACGCTTGTCAATACCTTTAACGGGCCCGCACCGTCGATCATCGCGGCTTCATCCAATTCACGCGGCAGTGTGAGGAAGTACTGACGAAGCAAGAACACATTGTAGGCATTGGCGAAGAAATGGGGAACGATAAGCGGAAGCATGGTGTTCGTCCAACCGATGCTGGCAAAAAACGCATAGGTTGGAATGAGTGTTACCTGCGACGGCAGAATGATCGTGCCGATCAAGATGATGAACAGGATATTCTTGCCCGGAATCGGAAAGCGCGCGAAGGCATAAGCAACAGCAGTGCAAGAAAGCAGCGTGCCAACCATGCCAACAAAGGCGATGATAAGCGTATTGAGGAATACCCGTGGGAACTGGATACCTTCCCATGCGATGCTGAAGTTTTCCCATGCGGGAGCAAACGTGCGCTGTGGTTCAAGCTGCCGCCAGTTACCTTCCCATTCGATTAAGCCGGCATCCGGGTTCGCGGGATCGACAAACTGACTGGCATTACGTCTTGCTTGGACAAGCGCCCATTGGTGAACCGCACCGTCAGGTGTTGGGACGTTATAGACAGGGTAATCTTCGCCTTGATAGTTAAATGTAACTGGCGCAGATGGAATGACCGAATCGCTGGCGGACTGCGAGAGCTGTTCGCGTGTCGAAATCGCTGCAAGCATCATGTTGCCTAAAGGCAGCAGATAAATGGTCAGCAGCATAAACACGAACAGAGTCACAAGTGCTTTGATGGTAAACCGCCGTAGTTGGCGGCTGTAGAATGGTGAAGTATTGACCGCCGGGGACGGGGTGGATGTTGAGCGCGTTAACGTAGCCATACTTTATTTCTCGCCTGAATAGTAAACCCAGCGGTTTGATGTGCCAAAGATGATGAGCGTGAGAATGAGCGCGATGATGAAAATGAACCATGCTTGCGCGGAAGCAAAACCCATTTCCCCGAATTGGAATGCTGTGCGATATAAGTTGAAATTGAAGAAGTTTGTTTCCGGGTTTGATCGCGTTGTACTAGATAATACATACGCTGGCAGGAAATACTGCATCAAACCAATCACGATTAAAACAAGGTTGTAGAGAATAACGGGCGAAATCATCGGCAGGGTGATACGCAGCCATTTGACTGTCCCGTTTGCGCCGTCTACTTCGGCAGCTTCATACAATTCCGTAGGAACACCTTGCATTGATGCCAGCATCGTCAGCATCGCGTTTCCAACACCCCAAAGACCCAACATGATCAGCCCAAAGGTAATGACGCTGGGGTCAAACAACCAGTTGGGGGGATCGGCGATTCCGATGATACGCAGCAGACGATTAAGCCATCCGGTTTGACCGTTCAGGAAGCTCTGCCAAATGAAAATGCTGGACACCGCCGGGATCATATACGGCATGTAAAACAGCACACGCAGAAGCGGTTTACCGAAAACCGCCTTAGAATTGAGCAGTGATGCCAACAACAGTGGGATACCCAGCGAAAATGGCAGCGATATGAGCGCAAACCGGAATGTCACAAACAGCGACTGGCTGGTATTGGGATCGACAAACAGGTTCTGCCAGTTGCGTAACCCAACAAATTCAATCGGCTCACCAATACGAAAATTGGTGAAACTGAAAATCAGTGACGCGATCATTGGGAACAACGTAAACGCCAAGAACCCAAAAATCCACGGGGAGAGGAATATCCAGCCCCAAATGCGCTGCTGCTGCGCGATGGTGCGGGACTGTTTTACTTGCGGAGCTGCATCTGTTGGAAGATTGAGTGTATCCGGTGTGGCTGCCACTTTGGGCCACCTTTCTGAACTCGATGTACGAACAAGTTCTACTGTGTCAAGCTTAATTTATTGCCTAACAACAAGACTTTTTCAAAAATATGGTGTCCCCCCAAATGAATAAGGGGACACCATAGGCTAAATGAACTTACGAACCGGCGACTTCGGCATCGATAAGCGCTTGCAGATCAGCTTCAAGGCGTTCGATTTCAGCTTCGAGGTCAATATCTGCGCCCGTGTCACCATAGATGAGGGTACGCAGGTCGTTGAAGCGCTGCTGCGTTTGCGCGAACGCCGGATTCCACGATTCATGGTTCGGCTGAGCAGCATAGTCGAGGCTGGGAACGATCACTTCCCAGTGTGTAACCGACGGGAAAGCTTCTGCTTTATCCTGAATGGCGGCTTCTTGCAGGTCAGGGGCAGCCGGGAACGCACCATAGGCGCGCAGCAGCGGACCAGCAGCTTCACCTTGCAGGTAAGTCAGGACTTCAAACGCAGCTTCCGGCGTATCCGTCGAAGCGAGAATACGGTTGGTGTCGGCATCGGTTGGGGCGAAATATTCACCGTTGTACGACGGAACGACTGCCAAGTCCCACGCCGCGGTCATATCACCGAGGCAGCAGGTGTACCAGAGGGGAACGCGAGCCATCGCAACGCGACCCGACGCGAATGCAGACGGTGTGAACAGGGCGCTGGCATCATACGTCGAGGTGGGGATGAAGTGGCTTTCCCAAATGCCGTTCCATGTCCATTGAAGTTGGGCGCGCCAGTGATCGGGGATGGTCACTTCGTTGGTCTCTGGATCCCAGAAGTTTGCGCCGCCGAAGGTGGACATATCGGTGCGGAGCGTACCCCACTGCTGATTGAAACCAAATTGTTCGACTGACGCGGGGTCGAAATCGGGGCTGGTCGCGTCGTTACCATTGCTGTCAACGGTCAGAATCGGCGCGATTGCCGCGACGGTGTCCCAGCTCCATTCGACTTCGGTGCCATCGGGCATGATATAAGGCGCACCGAATTCGCTCGGCGGGTAGTTCAGCCCTGCTTCATCAAACAGATCGACGTTGTAGAAAATGAGCGACGGGTACACTGCAAAGGGGATACCGACCAAGCCTTCAGTCGTCTGATACAGACCGACCAATGCTTCCGAATACTGTGAGAGGTCATAACCGGTAGCGTCCACCAGCGGCTGGAGGTCGAGCCACTGACCAGCGAACAGGTTCGCGCCGCTGAAACCAACGGGACCAACGATGTCCGGGGGCGTGCCACCAGCGATGAGCGTGCTGAGTGTGTCAGGAGCGACTTGGTTGTTCGCGGCGACAATCACTTCGATCTGAATGTCAGAACGCGAAGCATTGAAATCAGCCACGACCTGATTCTGGATTTCCTGCTGCTCAGGCTGTGTACCGGTTCCCAGACCAATAAACCACTGTACAACCACGGGGCTTTGCGCGGAAACCGGCGCGACAAGAAGCGCTACGGCTGCCAGCACGAGTACTGCAAGGGTAAGTGCTTTCTTTGACATGCTAACTTCCTTTTGTTGTGATGCTTTACTTAAGAAGTGAGTTCGGCACCGATATGTACTGCTTTCCGGTTTGAGTAATAGGTTGTTTGAGCAGCATTCTCCTTTACTAAACCAAAACGGTTGAACGGCGAACGATCAACGCGGTTGGCAGAACGATATGGTGTGGGTGTTCAAGCTGCCCTTCGATCAATTTGATCAGCAGTTCGGCAGCAGTAGAACCAACGAGTTGGACGGAATGACGTATCGTGGTGATGTTTGCTTGTTGGGCAACATCGAGATCGTCGAAACCAACAACCGCCAAGTCTTCCGGAATACGAAAGCCTAATTCTTTTGCGGCATCCATCACACCGAGCGCAATGGTGTCGCCGGAAGCAAAGATCGCGTCCGGCGGAGGATCACACGCGAGAATTTGTTTGGCAGCACGATAGCCAGCCGTGCGTTCAAAATGTCCGTAAGCAATGAGTGAGGGATCGATTGGGAGTCCCGCCGCTTCGAGCGCAAGTTTGTAACCCGCTAAACGATCAATCGCATCACGAATGGTGATTAACCCCGTGATGATGCCGATACGCCGTCTGCCGATTTCGATCAAGTGATTAACAGCTGCTTGGGCGGCGGCAATGTTATCCACAGTGACATAGCTGACCTGTTCGGCATGGTGGGGAGGGGTTTCGACCATGACGAATCGGCGGTTATGCTGGAGCAGCCCAGCAAACAGCGGGTCATTTTCAGTGACTGACGTAATGATCACGCCGTCGGGCTGGCGAGATTTGAGCACCCGTTCCGCGAATGTTTGGCGTTCTTCCGCCGATTCCGCCAGCCAGAGGAGCATGGCGTAATTTTTCTTGTTGACGGCTTCTGCGATGCCTTGAAGAAGCATCGGGAAATAAGAGTTGTCACCAAAAAAAACATTTGTTGTCTGCGAAATCGCGGTCCCAACAATGTTGGAACGCCGCGTCACTAAAGTGCGTGCGGCAGGGTTTGGCTGAAAATGTTCTTGCTGAATTACTTGCAGCACGCGCTGGCGAACGTCCTCGCTGACATACTTCTCATTATTAATTACTCTTGAGACCGTAGACCGCGACACACCGGCTTTGCGCGCGATGTCTTCTAAATTCATCACATAACCCCAAAAAGAATATTTTGTCTGGGAGCGTTCCCAGATACACTTGTTAACATAGCATTAGTTGAAGGGTGTGTCAAGTAAGTCGCAAAACTCAAAAATCAGGTGGAGAAACAACGACTTTTATGAACAGTGCGCTGGAATCAGCAAGCTCCTAATTCGTTTTCATGGGCGGTTTTGCCCAAAATTTGAAGGAATAAAATCATGTTGATGCACAGTTTTAAGGCGACTACTGCCCCGCTGGAGATTTTGGCTGGCGTGCGTTCGGGGTTGATTCCCGCCTTTTGCTTCTTTCAATACAATGTTTTATCTCCCGCACAGCTCCATAATTTGAGTTTGTCACTCTACCGCGCTGCTGAAGAAGGCGGGCTGCCGCCACCTATTATCGGAATCGATCAAGAAGGTGGGCAGTTGATCGCAGTGACAAATGGTGCGACAGAGCTTCCCGGTAACATGGCGCTCGGCGCAACCCGTTCAGCATCTTTAGCGCGTGAAGCGGGGCAGGTGCTGGCGCGAGAACTTCTTGCCATGGGCGTGAACATGAACTTTGCGCCATCGGTGGACATCAACACGAATCCGTATAGTCCCGGTATTGGTACACGCTCGTTTGGCGATAATCCACATCTTGTAGGTGAACTCGGCACAGCGATGATCGAGGGCATGCAAGGCGAAGGACTGATCGCAACCGCGAAACATTTTCCCGGTCATGGCAGCACCACAGTCGATTCTCACTACGATTTGCCCGTTGTTGATTTGCCGCGTGAACGACTTGAGGCAGTAGAGCTCGTGCCGTTCAAATCGGTCATCAAGGCGGGAGTGGGGTGCATTATGAGCGCGCATATCCGCGTCGATGCGCTCGATCCAGTCAATCCCGGTACCCTGTCGCGGCGTATCTTGACTGATCTACTGCGTGAGGAAATGGACTATGACGGGTTAATCGTGACCGATGCGATGGATATGGATGCGGTTGCGCGCTTGGGGCATGAGCGAATCGTCAATCAAGCAATTGCGGCGGGGGCGGATTTGATTCTGTTGGGGCATCTGCCGAATCAATTCGCACTCACCGATCAATCTAAACCCTATTGGACAGCCGACTCGCTGGAACGCATCCGCAAGTGGCGCGAAAAACTTTTGCGCGCCGATCAACTGCCGCCGATGAGCGTCGTTGGCTGCGCGGAGCATCAGGCAGTTGCACAGCGAATCGCGGATGCGGCGGTTACACTCACACATGGCGAACTGCCTCTGCGTGTAAATGGTGACGATTTGATCGCCATCATCACCGTGCAGCCGAAAAACCTCACCCCTGCGGATACATCGGGCAGCGCGCAGATTACATTAGCAGAAGCGATCACTAAGCGACACGCAAATACGCGGGCGATTCAAGTGCCGCGCAGCGCGGATGATGCCGCAATTCGAGAGGCACTGTGGGCATCCGATGAAGCCACCGCAGTGGTCATCGGCACGTTGGATGCCTTCCGTGATGAATCGCAAAGGGTGCTCGTCAAGGCGTTGAACGAACGTGGTCAGCGTGTTTACATCGCCGCACTTCGCACTCCCTATGACGCGGCGGTGCTTGCCAATGGTTCAGCGGCTGTCCTTTGTACCTATTCGATGCGCCCGGCAAGCTGTGAATCAGCAGCCCGCGCGCTGTTTGGGGAAATTCCTACACAGGGAATTCTCCCTTGCCGCATTGACGATGTGAAATAGCCAAACCCGCATCGCTTGCAGCGGCAAAACTTCTTGCGTAGGTATATTGCCGCTGCATTAACTCATTGTTATACTTCGATGAGTTAGAAGATTTTCATGACGCAAAATCTAAAGGTGACAAAATGTTAAAGAAAATGCTCTTTGTATTTCTTTTTACGGCACTTTGCGTATCGGCGGTCAGTGCACAAGACGCACCTATGACCGAAATTGGTCCCGGTGAAGGCGCGGTCTCAATTGTCGCATGGGCGGGGTATATCGAACGCGGCGATACTGACCCCAACTTCGATTGGGTGACGGATTTCGAAGCGGCGACGGGCTGTATGGTCAGCGTGCAAGTCGCGGCGACTTCAGATGAAATGGTCGCCCTGATGAACGAAGGAAACTTTGATCTTGTGACTGCGTCAGGCGATGCTAGTTTACGCTTGATTGCCGGTGAGCGCGTTCAGCCGATCAATCTTGATCTGATTCCGAGTTGGAATACGATAGACGAACGTCTGCAAAACGCGCCTTGGCACACAGTTGATACCGATGGCGATAGCACGGCGGAACACTACGGTGTACCGTACCAATGGGGCGCAAATGTCCTCATGTACAACACCGAAACCTTTGGCGATCAGCCGCCCACAAGTTGGAACGTCGTATTTGAAGAAATGACGCTCCCCGATGGAGAATCGAATGTTGGGCGCGTGCAAGCCTATGACGGACCGATCTACATTGCTGATGCGGCGCTTTACTTGAAATATCATAATCCCGAATTGGGCATCACCGATCCCTATTCGCTCTCGCAAGAACAATACGACGCGGCGCTCAATCTGCTGCGGCAGCAGCGTAACCTTGTCGCGCGCTATTGGCATGACGCATTCATCCAAATTGACGATTTCACAAACGAAGGGATCGTCGCTTCGGGTTCGTGGCCCTTCCAAGTCAACCTACTGGTTGCCGCTGGACAACCGATCTCCAGCGTCATCCCTGTGGAAGGCGCGACGGGTTGGGCGGATACGACCATGATGCACGCGAATGCCCCGCATCCCAACTGCGCCTATATGTGGCTGGAACACTCGCTGAACACCAGCTTGCAAGGTGATCTCGCCGCGTGGTTTGGCTCGGTTCCCGCTGTTCCAGCGGCATGTGAAGGCAACGAACTGTTAGGTGAAAACGGCTGCGAAGTCAACGGTTTCAACAACTTCGATCAAATTTCGTTCTGGCGCACGCCAACCGAAAACTGCGGTGATGATCGCGGCAACATCTGTGTGCCCTATCGTCGCTGGGCGACAGACTATGTGGCGGTTATCGGCGGGCGATAATCTTCATTAGTGCTTGAGCGTAACGAAAATTAGGGGCGACTCGAACGAAACACCGTTTCGTCCGGGTCGCCCCTATCCGTATAGATCAACTTAACTTTTTCACAGGATGACCAGAAAGTAACCGCTTATGCAAACGTACAAACTGTGGATCAACGGTCAATGGGTAGACAGCGCCGACGGCGCGCGCATGACCGTCGAGAATCCGGCGACAGGCGAAAGCATCGCACAGGTTGTCGATGCGGGACGCGAAGATGTGAATCGCGCGGTATCAGCAGCGCACACTGCCTTTTATGATGGGCGTTGGTCACGGCTGACACCCGGTGAACGTTCTAAAGCCATTTGGAAACTCGCAGATTTAATCGAAGCCCGCGCCGAAGATTTCGCCCGTGCCGAAAGCGATAACACGGGTAAACCTTATCAATATGTCAGCTTGGGCGCAGACCTGCCGTTTATGGTCGATAATCTGCGCTTCTTCGCTTCCGCAGCGCGCGATACGCACGGTCATTCAGCGGGCGAATACATGAAGGGATATACCTCGATCTACCGCAAGGAACCGGTTGGCGTTGTAGGGCAGATCGCGCCTTGGAATTACCCGCTGATGATGGCGGTCTGGAAAATTGGACCGGCGCTGGCAGCGGGCTGCACGATTGTCTTGAAACCAGCGCCTAGCACGCCGATCACGGCGCTCATGCTGGCGGAAGTGATCGCGGAAGCGGGCATTCCCGATGGTGTGGTCAACATCATTACGGGTGGCAACGCGACTGGACAAGCACTCGTCGAACATCCCGACGTGCGGATGGTCAGCCTAACAGGTTCGACCAACACAGGGAAACAGATCATGCGGACAGCCGCCGAAACGCTCAAGCGCGTCCACTTGGAATTGGGCGGCAAAGCGCCGTTTATCGTGTTTGATGACACCGACACGGAAACCGTCGCCGCGACTGCCGCCGCCATGTCTACATTCAACACGGGACAGGACTGCACCGCCGCGACTCGCGTATATGTGGAGCAGAGCAAAATGAATGACGTTCTCGAAGCGATTGTCGAGAACATGCGGGCGGTCAAAATCGGCACGCAGTATGAAGCTGATGTGACGATGGGGCCGCTGATCAGTGCGACACAGCGCCAGCGTGTACAGGGCTTTATCGAACGCGCCAAAGCAAGCGGCGCGAAAGTCGTCACGGGCGGCAGCATCCCCAAAGGCATGGATCGCGGCTACTTCTTTGAGCCGACAGTGATCGTTGATGCTGACCAAAAGTCTGAAATCATCCAGCAGGAAGTATTTGGACCTGTGATCACGGTCAACACCTTCAAAGATGAAGGCGAAGCGATCCACTATGGCAATGACGTGCTGTACGGACTTGCCGCGTCGGTGTGGACGGCGGACGTAGGGCGGGCGATGCGAATCGCGCGTGAACTCGAATTCGGCACGGTCTGGATCAACGATCACATTCCCCTGACATCCGAAACGCCGCACGGCGGATTCAAACAGTCCGGTTTTGGCAAAGACTTATCCGCCGAAGCGGTGAACGATTACCGCATTACCAAGCATGTCATGGTCAAAAACGGATGAACGCCGCGACTTCATCGAACGCTTCTGCTGCGCGCAAAGTGGCAGTACGGTTGAGCGCCTTGAGCCGTCACTTCGGTGAAGTCAAGGCGCTTGACCACATCGATCTCGACATTTACGATGGCGAATTCTTCTCGATGCTCGGTCCGTCGGGATCGGGCAAAACAACCTGCTTACGTTTGATCGCCGGATTTGAACAGCCCACCAGCGGACAAATCTATCTCTACGACCAAGAAGTGGGAGGCGTGCCGCCCTACGAACGCGACGTGAACACCGTCTTTCAAGATTACGCGCTGTTCCCGCACATGACCGTTGCCGAGAACATAGGCTATGGGTTGATGGTCAAAAAAGTACCATATGCAGATCGTCTGCGCCGCGTCGAAGAAATGCTAGACATGGTACGGCTTCCCGGTTTTGGCGGGCGCAAACCGTCACAGTTATCCGGCGGGCAGCGTCAGCGTGTAGCATTGGCACGCGCGCTGATCAATCACCCGAAGGTGCTGCTGCTGGACGAACCGCTTGGCGCGCTCGACCTCAAATTGCGCCAAGAGATGCAAGTTGAACTTAAGCGCATTCAGCAGCAGGTCGGCATCACATTCATTTTCGTCACGCACGATCAAGAAGAAGCCTTGACCATGAGTGACCGCCTTGCAGTATTCAATCATGGCAAAATCGAGCAGGTTGGCACACCAGAAGAAATCTACGACAGCCCCAAGACACGCTTTGTCGCGGGGTTCGTCGGTATATCGAATTTGCTTGAAGCTGAAACCGCTAGACATATCATAGGGGTGAACGCGCCCACTGCCATTCGACCCGAAAAAATCGTGATAACTCCCCCCAACACGCCGATTCCTGCTGATTCGTGCGGGGCGCAAGGGAAAATTGTCGATACCGTGTATTTGGGAATGAGTATGCGCTACACCGTCGAAATCACCGAAGGCGGCGCGGCAGGTATGCAATTGAGCGTTGTCGAGCAAAACCTTGACACTGCTAAGCGTGAGTCGTTCAAAACGCGCGATTCTGCGGTTACTGTGATCTGGAAACGGTCTGCCAATCACGAACTCGCACGCGGGGACACCCTTGAATATGCCGCTGCCAAGCAGGGAGATTAAACCATGCGCCGCGTGGTGAATTTTCTCTACACGCACCCCAACATCACGCTTATTTTGCTTCTGCTGCTGCCGATGGCGTGGCTGCTGATTTTCTATCTAGGATCGTTAAGCGCGATGGTGGCGCAGAGCTTCTACCGCATTGACGATTTTACATTCTTGGCGACACCCGATTTTGTTTTCACCGCCTATCAAGAGTTGTTTTCCAGCGCCAACGTGGACATCATCCTGCGAACGTTTGGCATGGCAGCAGCAGTGACGATTGCCAGCGCCATCATCGCCTTTCCGTTAGCCTATTTCATGGCACGGTTCGCCAGCGGGCGTGTCAAAGGTCTGCTCTATTTGGGCGTGATGCTCCCGCTGTGGTCAAGCTATCTGGTGCGCGTCTATTCATGGAAATTGATTCTTGCGAACGAAGGCATTGTCACATGGAGCGCGGGGCAGTTGGGACTCACAGGGGTGCTCGAATGGGTGTTAAGCATACCCGCGATAGGCGGACCGTCACTCTCATTCAGCTACTTGGGCATGTTCTTCGTCTTTGTGTACATCTGGCTGCCGTACATGATTTTGCCGATCAATGCCGCGCTGGAACGAGTGCCAAAGTCACTCACCGAAGCGTCAGCCGATTTAGGCGCGCATCCCGGCTACACGCTCCGAAAAGTCATTCTGCCGCTGGCATTTCCCGGTATTGTCGCGGGGTCGATCTTCACATTCTCGCTCACGTTGGGCGATTACATCATCCCCGCCGTAATCGGTAATTCTAGCCGTTTTATCGGCTCTGCTGTGCAGTTATATCAAGGCACGGCGGGCAATCTCCCGCTGGCATCAGCGTTCACAGTTGTGCCGATTGTGATCATGGGTGTGTATTTGCTGCTGGCGCGGCGGTTAGGGGCGTTCGATGCGCTCTAAAACGCGACAATTTAATCAGGCGGGGTTTGGGCTAAAAGCCGCGACGATTGCCGTACTCGTGTTCCTGCATTTCCCGATTTTAGTGATTATCCTGTATGCCTTCACGACTGAAGAAGCGTCATTCCGTTTTCCGCCGCCGGGACTAACAACACAGTGGTTCGGCGTATTGTTCAGCCGGAATGACTTTTGGCAGGCACTTGGGTTATCGCTGCAAGTAGCATTAGCGGCTACTTTCGTTGCCATTGTGCTAGGCACCCTGATCTCAGCGGCGCTTTACCGCACCAATTTCTTCGGCAAAGATGTAATCTCGCTGTTCGTCCTGCTGCCAATCGCGCTTCCCGGCATCGTGTCGGGGATCGCGCTGCGCTCGGCAATCGGTATTCTCGATTGGGACTTGAGCATCTGGACGATCATCATCGGTCACGCGACGTTTTGCATGGTGACAGTCTATAACAACGTCGTCGCGCGCTTGCGCCGTATGCAGCACTCGCAGATCGAAGCGTCGATGGATTTGGGCGCGACTCCGTTCCAGACCTTCCGATATGTTATTTTCCCGAACATCGCAACGGCGCTGCTGGCGGGCGCGTTCTTGGCGTTCGCTTTATCGTTTGATGAGATCATCGTGACTACGTTCACGGCGGGTCAGCAGCAAACGCTGCCGATCTGGATTTTCAGCCAGCTTACCCGCCCGCGTGATCGCCCTGTGACCAACGTCGCGGCGGTGTTCGTGATTTCAATCACGCTGATCCCGATTTTGCTGGCGTATCGCTTCACCCGCGAAGTCTCGGAAACCTAAACACGTTGAAAACCGCCGCTTGTGTGCGGCGGTTTTTCATTCCCCATTTTGAATCGCTGCGTACAGCGCGTCTGCCGCGAGCTGCTGCGCCAATGGACCCGGATGCGTGTCAAAACGGTTGACAATCGTTTCCGTCACCGTATACGGACGCAGCGGTTCAGACATATTGACCACTTGTACGCCGCGTTCGGTGAAAAATTCACTCACACGGTTGACAGCGGGCGCGGACACGTCGATCCCCGCGAGATTGGGCCACACCAGCACAATCAGACGTTGATTATTCGTGTTGGTGTAATTGATCAGACTTTCCAACTGTGCCGCTTGCTGTGACCAGATCGTGTCATCCATGTGCGCGTCAACCAGATCATTCACAAAGTTGGAATTGCGCTGCCCACTGGTGAACTGGAGCAGGTTATAGTAGATGTAGTTTGGCACGAAGAACCAATCGCGGATGAAGGACGCGAGAATTGGGTTCTCGATAAAGGTGAAATTCGCGTCGGGATTGTTCTCCGGCGTGGTGAGCAGATAGTCAATATCGTTCAGGTAATAGCTCAACACCACAATTTCCGGTTGATACGGGTACTGATCGAGCCAATATTGTTCTACGTCGCTGTCCCATCCGCTTTCCGCGATCAAGTTGACATCCCAACCGCCGCCTAACTGCTGCTCAAGAAGCTGCGGAAACGTCAGATCAATGTTATTCATCCCGTGACCCACCGCGAACGAATCGCCCACGATGGCGACACGCCGCAGCGGATTAGCGGGATCATCCGGTGTGGGTTCGTAATCACGGTAGCCGAGCGAATTCTTGCTGTTCCAGTAGAAATTTGTGTACCAATAGTAATTCATCGACGTGAAGCCGTAAGCATCCGTCGTGATGTAGTTGATCCGCATCCACGCTTCGGCAGCCCCAAACAGAATCACAAACGTCGTCAGCGTGATCATCACGCCTGTGAGTTTGCTTTTGCCCAAGCGAACGCCCACCGCGCGCAGCGTTTCACGGTCAAAGCGATATGCCAGCAGAAAGAGCAGCCCCCATGCCGCGACCAGCAGCAGACAATACTCGACAGGAGTCGTCCATCGCCCATTCGTCGGCTGAAACTTGACTGTCCAAATCGTGAGCGCCCCCGCGATATACACCAGCACGATGAACCAATACAGAATTGGGTGGCGGCGCAGCCAGCGCACTGGCATGGCGATAATCTCCCGCAGCGGGGTAGGCAGCAGCGCAAGTATCGTGATTGTCCACACGAAGGCCAGCGCTGGAATTACGCCCGTATGCACACTCAATTGTTCCGGCGTTTGCGCCGTTTGCCAGCCCATGAAGGTCGCGCCGACAGCCAGCACCGCCCACAAGATCCCTGAAATCAAACCCATCCACGTAGTCTTTCTTGAAAACACAGTTTCAAAGTGAAAATCCATTTGTAGAGCTTGGCGTGCCAAGCCCGCCCAAAGTTTACACCGCCCGCGCGCATCGGAATCCCACGAACCAATCGCGCCCTTCCGCTTCCAAGCGGAAACGAATATGCCCGCTGACCCCGAAATCAATGTAACTGTTGATTCCCCCGCGAAATACGCGATCCGTCCCTGTAGGATCGGGGTTTTCGCGTCCATCTGCGGGATCGAAAGGATAGCGAGCATAGATGCTGCTCACCCATTCAAAGACATTGCCACTCATATCGAGTGCGCCCACCCATGACGCACCTTCGGGGATGCTGCCTACATCTGCCGCTTGATTGTTTGAATTGCGGTCAAATACCAGCCGCGTTTCGTCAAGTTCGTTCCCCCATGGATAAATCAGGTTATCTACACCACGCGCCGCGTACTCCCATTCGGCTTCGGTGGGCAAGCGCATCCCTTTCGACGCGCAAAAGTCGCGCGCTTCCGTCCATGTGAGATTGGTGCGCGGGCGATTTTCGCCGGGGAAAACGCCTTCCGATCCAAACTGCGCGTTAGTGACTTCCATCTTGCCGATCCAAAAGGGCTGTGCAAAGCACTGCTCATGGGCGGGGCGTTCATCGCGGCGGCTGTCTTCGCTACCCATCATGAAGCATCCCGCGGGGACAAGCACCATGTCGATGCCTTCAAATGTTTGCTCAACAGGTGTCCATGCGGCGTTGCTGGTCACGGGAGTAGGTAGGGGAAGGGCGGTTGAAGTGGGTTCTGGCGCTGGAGTACATGCGCCAGCAGCAAGCAGGAAAATGCTCACCAAGATGAGCATGCAAAACAGCTTTGAACGAGTCATGCTGAAACCGATCTATAACAGTGTCGCACTAGCAGGTTACATTCTATCAAGTTTGGGCGCGCAAGTGTATTTGATCTGGTATGCCTTGTGAGTAAATTGAGAAGTATTGAGGAATGTCCTAAAATGTCCGTGTTTTTCAGCTTTTGCATTGATGATTGCAAGCCATAACAAATTCGTCGGTTGAGACACAGTCACATACGACACAATAAGCAGTTCTTAGCGCATGTGCCTTGACATTTAAGACGCTTGATATATGGTTTACACCGCGTCACGCAATCAGCGTGATGTGATCAATGGACTACATGAAGGAAATTCCCCTTGAAGAAACTCATCGTCACTGGCTCCAGCGGCTTGATTGGTTCGGAAGTCGTCATGCATTTTGATGCACTCGGCTGGCAGGTGACCGGTGTTGATAACAACATGCGCCGCGATTTTTTTGGCGAAAAAGGCGATACGCGCTGGAATCAACGGCGGCTGGAAAAGGCGTGCAAGAACTTCCGACATGTTGAATTGGATATCCGTGACCGTACGGGGGTGCTGCGGCTGGTAAGCGAAATTCAGCCGGACATGATCGTCCACGCGGCGGCACAGCCGAGCCATGATCTCGCCGCTTCGCGCCCGTTTGATGACTTCGACGTGAACGCAGTTGGCACACTCAATTTGCTGGAAGCGACACGACAGGGTGCGCCCGACGCGGTGTTCGCGCATATGTCCACCAACAAGGTCTACGGGGATCGCCCGAATACGATTTCGCTCGTCGAACTAGACACCCGTTGGGATTATGCCGATCCTGCTTATGCCGATGGCATCGCGGAAGATTTCCAGATCGACCAGAGCAAGCACTCGGTGTTCGGCGCATCCAAGGTCGCCGCCGATGTGATGGTGCAGGAATATGGGCGCTACTTCAATATGAAAACCTGCTGCTTGCGCGGCGGCTGTTTGACGGGACCCAACCATTCGGGCGTGGAGCTGCATGGTTTCTTGAGCTATCTCATTCGCTGCAACCTTGAAGAACGCGAGTACACGATCTTCGGGTACAAGGGCAAGCAGGTACGCGATAATATCCACGCTTATGACGTTGCCCGCGCCATCGAGATTTTCTACCAGCATCCCCAAAGCGGGGCGGTCTTCAACTTAGGCGGCGGACGCGGCAATACTGTGTCGATCCTCGAAGCGTTTGACCGTGTCTCACAGTTAAGCGGCAAACCGATGCGCTATAAATACGTCGATCAAGCGCGGGCGGGGGATCATATCTGCTATATTTCAAATCTCTCGCACATGCGTGCCAGTTTACCCGGATGGGACATCACTCGCACGCTGGACGATATTTTTGAGGAAATCGTCGCAGGGTGGGAAGCGAGACTCGCCGTATGAAACTGTCTATCGTGATTCCGGCGCGCAACGAAGCGCAGAACATCGGGGCGACTATTCAGGGCTTGCGCGAACATCTCGACAGTGTAGGGATCAATACGTTTGAGATTCTCGTGGTCGATGATGGCAGCACCGATGGCACTGGCGATGTTGTGCGCGAGATTGGCGCAAGTGATCCGCGGGTGCGTGTGGAGCGCAACGAGGGACGCAACGGCTATGGACGGGCAGTAACTTATGGATTGAATCATTTCACGGGCGATGCCGTCATCATCTACATGGCGGATGCCAGCGATTCACCTGCTGATGTGGTGACGTACTATCACATTTTGCGCGACAAAGCCGACTGCGCTTTTGGCTCACGATTCATGCGCGGCTCGAAAGTGTACAACTACCCACGCTTCAAACTCGTAATCAACCGCTTGGCGAATTGGGTGATTCGCACCATGTTTGGGATGCGCTTCAACGACACGACGAACGCATTCAAAGGCTACCGCGCTAACGTGATCGAAGGCTGCCGCCCGTTCGTGTCGCCGCATTTCAACTTAACCATCGAAATTCCCCTTAAAGCCATCGCACGCGGATACTCGTTTGCCGTTGTGCCAATCTCATGGCGCAACCGCACACACGGCGAGTCATCGCTCAAGCTGAAAGAACAGGGCAGCCGTTATCTCTATACGCTGCTGACGGTGTGGTTTGAATATCTGCTGGTGCGGCATGATACACGCCGCGCTGAAGGCGAAGTGTTTATCCCATGGGATGAAATGCCCGCCGCTGATGCGGCAAAACAGTAAAGGTGAACCATGCGCGTGTTAGTAACAGGCGGCGCGGGATTTATCGGCGGACACATTGTTGAACACCTGCTGCACGAAGGGCATACCCCAATCGTGCTGGACAACGAAAGCACGGGCAAGCGTGAGAATGTCCCATCCAGCGTGGCATACCTCAAAGGGGATGTGCGTAATCCCGATGATGTAACGGCAGCATTCGCGCTTGGCGTGGACGCAGTGATGCATATCGCGGGACAAGCGTCGATCCGGCTGTCGTTTATGGACCCAAGCGCGGATTTGAACGTCAACACGCTTGGGACGATCAACGTATTACAGGCATGTATTCACCACAAAGTCACGCGGCTGCTGTTCGCTAGTTCAATGACGATCTACGGCGCGACAAGCGTTGTCCCCACGCCAGAAGATACCCCGCCGAATCCGGTGAGCTACTACGCCATCACTAAGTACGCCGCCGAACGGTATGTGCATATCACCGCCGCGAGAGCCGACCTACAAGCGCCGCTGAACGTCACGTCATTTCGCATGTTCAACGTGTATGGCGAACGCCAGAGCTTGAACAATTCTTATCAGGGTGTGTTCGCTATCTTCACTGGAAATGTGCTGCGCGGCGAACCCATCAACATCCACAGCGATGGTCAGCAAAGCCGTGATTTCGTGCATGTACGTGATGTGGCGCGGGCATGGGTAGGGGCGTTGGACAATCCGCGCGCTTACGGGCAGGTGATCAATTTGGGAACGGGGGTGCAGCAGAGCGTCAACCAGTTGTGTGACGCGGTGCTGGAGATTTTTGGGCATACGCGCGCCACTTATCCTGTCGTGTATCATCCCGCTCAGCCGGGGGATATGCGGCAGTCAGCGGCAAATATCGAGCGGGCGCGGCGGCTGCTCGATTGGACTCCGACAGTGGACTTTGACGACGGAATGCGCGATTTCATTTCGTGGGCGAAAGACGCGATTTCCATGCGTAAAACTTGATGGGAATTACGACAAAAACCATTATATAATTATTATTCGGCGTAGCGTCTCCCTCTTTTCAAAAAGGACATATGTGGACACCCCTTTTCTCAAGGCTGTCATAATGTCAATCAAAACTGATGTTACTCAACATTGTCTATGCGTCGAAAAACAAGGGTATCCACCATGAGGGAGAGGCGGCGGGTGTCCGTCCCCTGACCCAAATCCGTAGGCGAAACCCCATCTGCATAGTCGAGCGTGATTGTCATCGCATAGCCATCGCTCAACAGCGCAGCGGGCAGCGTGAAGGTGTACTCGCGCAGCGCATCCGTCGTGATGACGGTTTCCCCAATCGCTTCCCCGTTTAACCGCACTTCCAGCCGACGATCCACATAGAAAGACTGTGCCGTGATCGTCAGTTCATATTCCCCCGCTGGTAGATCGACATACACATCTGCCTGTGGATATTCGCCCGTCCAGCGCACGTTCAACCCAGCGATGGTCTCGCGCGGGTGAAATCCCCAACCGAGATAGCGCACATCGTCGGGCGCGCCCACGTCGATCACGTAAGCGCCGTTTTGCTCGATAGGGCTTCGATTAGGGCATTGGTGAAAACGCCAGCGTGTCGGATACACGACGAGATCGCGCTCGACGATAGGCGGGCAAAGCGAGTCATGCTGTGCGTTCAAAAACCCGATGATCTCTTGCAGCGTCGGCGCATACGGATCGATCAGGTTAGTGTGAATAACGAGATAACCTATCGGGTATTCCCATACACGCTCCTCAAGCTGGCGCGCGACAAGTTCCGGCTCAAGGTAGCGGCGCTGACCGAGCCACGCCATGAGCGCGTCATCGGTGCGCGCCCACCAGTAATGGGCGGTGTTCACGCGCGAGATATGCCCGTTGAACATGTGCTGTCCATGCGTCATGCCGTAGAACTGAAGCGCGGAAAATTCCGGGATACCGACGATGCCTTCCCCACTGCTGCCGCCTGTGGGGATTTCCAAGACGACGAACTCACCACCTTCTTCCGCCATACTCGCGTATATTTCATAGCGCGGCGGCTGCGGTTGAATAGGCACGCCGTAAAACAGGCGAGCATCGGCAAGGACAATCAACAGCAGCGCAGGCACGATCCAACAGCGGTTGCGAGGTATGGTTAGAGGCGACAGAACTTTGAACGAGAATAATACGGCGGCGATCAAGAACACGACGCTAAAGCGTTCTGGGTAGCGAAACATTCCTCCGAACAACTCATGAAATGCTGCATAAGGCAGAGTGATCGTGTTCTCACCAAGCGTAATAGATGCGCCCGCTGACAGGATCAGCGGGGAGATAGCGGTAAGCAGCCACATCCATGCAGGGGCGGTGTTCACGCGAGCAATTTTTTGGCCCTGTGACCATGCGCGAATCACAAGGATGAGCGCGATAACCAGCAGCGGCATCAGCACCGCGCCAAGCGTGACGCGATCTCCGCTGCGTGGGATGATAAATTCATCGGGGAAGTTCAGCGGCACGGCACGATCAGCCGGCGTGGGAGAAAGTCCGGTGCGGTCAAACCTAAGCAGCGCGGGAAGTGTGCCGCCGATATAGAGCAGTGCCAGCGCCGTTGATATGGAGAGGACACCGCCCAACAATGCGGTGGGTTTGGCACGCCAAACCCCTATCAGTGTCCAGAGGGCATAAGGGATGAGCAAGAAGGCGAGATAGACGGCGTACTGCATATCGGTGATGAGCATCGCCCAGAGCGTGACACCGAACATGATGCTCCACGCCAGCGACATTTTGAGCGAACGCGAACCGATGATCTGTCTCCATGTGAGCAGCGACAGTGGCAGCCAAAACCACGCGATCAAGCTGGTCATTGACCAGTACACGGCGAAAAAGATCAACGGGGCAAGCTGAAGCATCACCCCGCCTACGAGCGATAATCCGCGGGATATACCTTCAGCACGAAGCAGCGCATAAAACGTCACACCGCATAAAGTCATGGACGTAAAAAAGATTGCAGTGAAGGCGGTGAACGTTCCGCCAAACGGCTCGATAATCGCCCACAGGGGATACCAGAATGCCGCGAGTGTGTGATAAGCAAGACTGGATGTGTTCGGGAAAAAGACATAGTTAGTGGTGTAGACATCCAGCCCGTTGGTGAGCGCGTGGCGAATCCACCAATAGTTCCAGTGAAAATGGTAGTAGTCGGTGACGACGGAGCCGGGCATATGTGTTGATGCATTGAAGATCAATGGGTGAAGGGCGCATAGGGCAATAAGCGCGTAGAAACCAACGATGAGGGCGATATGGCGGGCTTTCATCGTGAAAAGAATCCGGCGTAGATGAGATCAGCGACGACGGTAGAAAAGTCCGCGCTTGGATGGGCATCGCGCGGGGATGCGACACGCGCATTCAACGGCATTGATTCGGCGGCATCGAACAGCTTGATCACTTGACCACCGAAGCCGCGCGCTTCAAACACATCCGCGACACGATCTACATAAGGAATGCTGTTGAACGGCTGAAGCATATCGGGGAAGATCAGGACGATCATATCCGCGCCGCTGGACTCGATGTGGTCGATCATGGCATTGATTTCACCCGCGTGAATATCCCATACGGTTGAGTTGTCGTACATCGAGAACAGCCAGTTGATGTAGGTATCTGAGCCGCGTGTTTGCGGTGAGGCAAAGCGCCAGTAGAGAAAATTACCGAAATAGCTGTCGGCTGCCCATGCGGGCATGTTCGCCATGGGGTTTAAACCGGGGTCAAGCCCGATGCTCAACGCCGCGTCGTCGATGTCGTTTAGGTAATACTGCCACAGCACGATGTCGGGGTTTTGCAAGGGATATTCACGCAAATTTTCAAGCTGGCTGACCGTAGTTGTCCCCGCTTCTCCGATGTTGATCACGGCGTAATCCTCGCCTAAACGCGCTGCCAGTTGATCGGTGTAGCGGTCAGCCGGATCAGGGATGCCCCAACCCGCCGTGAACGAATCACCCACCGCGAGTATGGTCGTTTTGCCTTCCCACTCGGCTTGAGTCCATTCGCGATCACGATAGCCAAGTGTATTCAAGTGATAGTAACGGTCAAGCCAATTACGGGATGCCAGTGTCGGCAGTCCATCAGTTTCGGCATAGACGAAGCGGAAAAAGAGTTCAGCGCCGATGAGGATGAGCGCGATCATGGTATACGTGATCAGCAGATTGGCGCTGATGGCTTTGACGGGGCGGTTTCGCTTCTGGAGTGCGCCGATCACCAGCAGCGCGCCAAGCGCCAGAAAAATGATGATATAAGGGAGCAAGCGTTATTACCTCTTTTAGTCCACGCGGCGGAATTCAATAGAGTCAATCATCACGGCAAGGCGGCGCGTATCGGCGGACTGCCCGACTTCGACAGGCACAATGACACTATCATAGTTGAGCGTCAAAGTGGCAGTGTCACCGCTGAAATCAGCGGGCGCGAAGGTGAAGGTGTTCAAGGCATCGGGTGTAACGCTGACGCTTTCTCCAACGGCTGCGCCATTCACGCTGATCGATAGCTGGCGGTTTTCCCAGAACGATTGAGCAGTGAGTGAAATTTCGTAGCGCCCTTCGGGTAGCTGCACATAGACATCGGTTTGTGGGGTTTCGCCCGTCCAACGCATTGTGAGATCGAAGATCGATTCGCGCCAGTGCCACCCCCAGCCGATAAACGCGGAATCGTCGCCCCCTATGTCGATTTGATACATGCCGGGTTCGACTTCTGGCGGGGTTCGGTCAGCGCATCCTTCGGGATGCCAGCGTGAGCGATAGACAATCGCATCGCCTTCTTGGAAAGGTGGGCAAAGCGAGTCGTTTTGCTGGTTGAGAAAGCCGACGATCTCTTGCACGGTTGACGTGTTCGTTCCGATGAGATCGGTATGCACGACGATATAGCCGATGGGGTAGTCAAAGACGCGCTGGTGCAGTTGATCTGCGACAGTGGATGCATCGAGCGGCACGCGCTGACCAAGCCACGCCAGCATAGGATCGGTCAAGTAGATTTCCCACAGGCGATCCACGGATGCACGCGAGACAAATCCGTTGATCATACGCTTGCCGTGCGTCATGCCGTACATTTGATACTGAATGGCGCGGGGTTCACCCAACAAAACTTCGCCCGTGCCCACCGCCGTAGGAACTTCCAGCACGACATAATCGCCCGTTTCTTCCCCCATGCGAGTGTAGAAGTCGTATTGGGGCAGCACGGGATCAAGCGGCGCAGTTTCAAACAGACGCACCGTGATCGTCAGCAGTAAAAAGCTGGCGATGATGGCGGCGACTTTACGATTGAACGACGGGCGGCGGGTGATCCATAGGTGGGTGAAGGTGATGCCGACAAACGCCAATGTGGCAATCACAAAAATGGGCGCAAGCCGCCACGGCATCCTAAACATGCCGCTGGTTTGCGCGTGCAAGATGCGAAATGGCAGCGGAATATCCACACCTAAGATGGTGAGTGTCGCGCCGAGCGAGAAGATAAATGGCGGCATCGCTGCGATCAACCAGAACCAGCGTGGGGCGGGACGATCCGCGTGGGGGGGATATTTCACGCGGGCGAAATCACGGCGATAAGCGATGCTGATCGCAAGCGCGGCGATTAAAATGATGACAGTGAACGCCCCCAACGACGGATGATCCCACATCCACCAGCGGTCACTCATGGAAAGGAATCCGCCGGGGAACGGAACACCGGGGCGTTCCTCCGCAGGTCCCGGCGCGAGTGTGCCAGAAAACCGCGCCATGTGCGGGAGAGGTCCGGCGAACCAGAGCAGCGATCCGCCGAGCGCGATGGCGATAATGCCGAACAGGATCAAGCGGGCGCGGGCAGGCGAGCGGTAGAGCGTCCATAATCCATAGGGGACGATCAACGCTGCCACGAAGATCGGAAACTGCAAATCGGTTAAGCCGAGCCCCCAAACGCCAAGCCCCATAATCAGCGACCACAGCAAGGCGCGGGGGAGCTTGTTCGCTTCACATGACCGGACAATCTGTCGCCAAAAGAGCAGGTGCGCGGGCAGCCAGAACCAGTCCATCAAATTTAAGTGCGTGTTGTAATAGAAATAGCGGCTGATCGGGAGGGCTTGCAGCGCCGCGCCACCGATCAAAGCGATGGACGGGGCGACCCCTTCTTCGCGCAGCCAGAGATACGTCACAAATCCATTGAGGACACAGCCGACGAAAATGATCAACGTGACCGCGCCAAGCGTGCCAATGACAGGTTCTGTCAGCGCCCATAACGGATACCACACAGCGGCAAGCGCATGATAGCCGAAGTTGTTCACGGTGGGGTAAAAGACAAAATCGGACTGATAGACGGACAAGTCTTCAGTTGAAAGTGCGTGCCGAATCCACCAAAAATTCCAGTTATAGTTGAAAAAGTCGAAGCCGCCCGCGTGTGTGCCTGTGTGGACGATCAATGGGTGGAGCAGCAATATCGCCATGCCGATATAAAACACGAGGGCGATGGTGGCGACGCGATGGAATGGACGAAATTTGAAAACCATTGAAAACGATTGCCTGACGATTTCCCGACTCTCAAAGATTGTAAACAATCCGCGATTGTCCGTCATGGTCGAATCGCTATAATAGCAATCTGTTTGTTGTTCTCTATTCAGTGAGTGTGCCTTGATGATTTTTCTGCGAAATCGGAATGTTCTGGTTGCGGTGCTGATGTTCGTGCTGCCCCTGTTGTTTGTGTTGGCGTTCAGCGCCGTCACGCCGGATGCAGTACAAGCGTGTAACCCGTGCGATTGCCCGGAAGATGACCGAATCAACTGCCAAGGGATTGATGAATACGCGGTGTATACGCGCACTACAACGAGCGGCGCGTGCTATATCGACGTGTACTTGATCAACCGCGATGATGCGCGCCGCGCTTTCCGCGCGACCACCCGTGAGATCGCCGCCGTGCCGGAACTGCCCGAAGAAAATACCTTGATCGACAGCTATTTTGAAATCGCGCTTTATCGCCTGACATCGGGAGAATTCCAAGTGAATTATGGTCCCAGTCGTCAGGATGGGAAGATTTACGAATTGATTTGGACGGGTTGCCCCGCGGAAGAACGCCGCGAAAACAGCTACGTTCCTGAATAACGCAGTCCGCCATTACCTTCACATCGCCGGGGCGACACTCATCACTGAGAGGTCGCCCCTCTTATTGAAAACTCCCAACGTCGATGAAACGCCGAACACTGTTCTTATTAAGTTTTGTGGTTTGGGCAATCTTTTCCATCAGTGCCGCGCCCTTGTTTGGACAGGGTGAACGGCGTGACGTTCCCGCTGCCCCTTCGGTTTCCGCAGATTCGTATTTGCGCGCTGCGCGGTTGGGCATCAATCACATCAGCGGCTCGAATATGCCCGTAAGCGATGAACGCTACACACAGGCATTGGCGCTTGGGGCAGGCTGGAATCGCTGGGCGCTGTATTGGAACGAAGTTGAGCCGCGCGCTGGATTTTATGATTGGCGCGATTATGACGCGCTCGTCACCAGCGATCTCGACGCAGGATTGCAGACAAACGTGATTCTGCTCGGCATCCCACGCAATCACCGGGATGGCGACAGTATTCGCGGACTACATGAGCCGATCTATACTGACGGCACAGATACACCGGGCACAGGCAAACGAATCAACGCGCGCAACCCGTTCGCAGATTTTGTGTATCGCGCGGTGAGCCGCTACATGCCCAGTGGGACGCTGGCGCGTGAACTTGGCTGGTCAGCGGATCGCGGGATTCGCGTGTGGGAAGTGTGGAACGAACCGGATTTCACACCTTTCTGGGAAGGCGGTGTGGTTGATTACGCCCGTATGCTAAAAGTGGCGTATATCGTGGCGCACGCGGTTGATCCCGAAGCGACGGTGATGTTCGGCGGTCTGCTGTACCCCACGAGTGATAATTTTTTTGCGGAAGTGCTGCGGATTATCGCGGAGGACCCCGAACGAGAGACTTACAACTGGTACTTCGACGCGGTGGGTGTTCACAGCTATACCGACGCATGGCGAAGCGGCTGGCTCACGCTGTATACACGGCAGACGATGGTCGAATTCGGGATTCAGCGCCCTATCTGGCTGAATGAAAGCGGCGCGCCTGTTTGGGATGATTATCCCGGTCCAACATGGCTGACGGAACAACGCGATGCAAGCGAACGGCGTGACCGCTTGACGATGCAAGAACAAGCAGATTATTTCATACAGAGCGCGGCATGGGCATTCGCAGAAGGCGCGGATGTGGTGTTCATGTTCCAGTTATATGACGACTGCGGCAACCAACCTGCGGGGACGAATTTCACGCCGCATGATGGATCGCTGTGCGAAGATGAAGAACCGTGCTTTGGGGATGCTTTTGGGTTGTACAGCAACCCTGAGAACGCGGTATGCTTCGCGCATCATCCGAGACCAGACACAGCGCGTCCCGCCGCTGAAGCATATCGGTTAGCGGCGGAAATCTTTGGGACACAGCCATTTAGCCCGCGCGGGGTGATCGATACGGTGACACGCGAAGGGGTCGTGATCATCACGTTTAGCAGACCAGAAAGCGATGAGCGTATCGTGGTGATGTGGAACACACTGCCGATTCCGGTGCGACTTCCACTGGATGCGATGAGCGACTCAGCGGCGTTGTATACGCTCGATACACGCGAAACGATCACGCCTACGCCGGGGATACTCCAACCGCAGTACGTACTTACATTGCCCCCGCGCACATCAGATCGCCCACTGCCTGAAGATGAAAGCGTACTCCCGAACGGCGGATCGCCTTTGATCTTGATCGAACGGCTGCCAAATGCCGAATCCATCAATTTACAGGTGCAAACACAGGTGCTTCCGCCAAGCGCGGCAATCGCTCTGCCCCCCACGCCGATTCCACAGCTCGGCATGAGCGCGGAAGTTTTGGAAGCCCTGCTCGCGGCATCGCCCACAGGCGCAATCTTTACGGCGACGGAACATGCGCGCTTGCGAACCGCGCCATCGACTGAAACCAGTCAAGTATTAGGGACGATGGCCCCGCTGAACAGCGCATCGCTGCTCGGACGACTCGAAGATTCAAGCTGGTACATGATCGATAGCGCGTATGGTCAAGTTTGGGTGGCAGGTTTCTTAGGACAAGTCAGCGGCGACATGGCGAGTGTGCCGATCATCGTACTTGAAACCGTGCCGACTGACACAACTCCCGAAGCCGCTTCGGGTGAATAGCCTTACACGTGGTTACGTGACTCCGGGATTGTGCTAGAATCCGTCACGTTTGTCGGCAAATTAGCGAGTGATTGAGTTTCTATGAAGCCTAAAATCATCCTGCCGTTGACCTTTTGCGTGGCAACGGTTTTGCTTTTTGTGTCCATCTATTTGCTGATGGATACGCAGACTTTATATGCTCAAGATGAACCCGTGACAGCGCGCGAAAATCCGCCGGATGGCGCAGCGTATGAATGGGTGATGTACAGCGACGGATTTGACAATCCGGTTGGGTTGGTCGCGCCGCCGGACGATAGTGGACGGCTGTTTGTTTTGGAGCAAGGCGGTTTGGTGTGGATCATCGAACCAGACGGGAATGTGCCGCTCGATCCGTTCTTGGACATCAGCGACAAACTGCCCAATGCCGTGTTTATGGGCGGATACACTGAACAAGGGTTATTGGGACTAGCGTTTCATCCTCAGTATGCTGAAAACGGGCTGTTTTTTATCAACTACACCGATGCCAACGGGGACAGCATCATTTCGCGCTGGCACGTTTCAGATGACCCCAATCTTGCCGATACCGCGAGTGAAGTTCAGCTTTTATTTGTCGATCAGCCGTTTGAGAACCACAACGGGGGCGGACTCGCGTTCGGCCCGGATGGCTATCTCTATGCCAGCTTTGGCGATGGCGGCGATCAAGGCGATCCATTTGGGCACGCGCAAAATCCTGCATCGCTGCTGGGCAAAATTTTGCGTCTTGATGTGAACAATGGTGAGACTTATACCGCACCCGCTGATAATCCGTTCGCTTCCGATTCGGCTTTCGCGCCCGAAGTGTGGGCGATGGGTTTACGCAATCCTTGGCGATTTAGCTTTGATCGTGCCACCGGGGATTTATATATCGCAGACGTGGGCGAATGGCAGTGGGAAGAAGTCAATTTTGTGCCGGCGGGCAGCGCGGGCGGCGCTAACTTCGGCTGGAATTTATTTGAGAGCCGTTTAGCGCGCGTCGAGAATGTCGATATTCGTCAGTTCACCATGCCCGTTGTGGAGTACAATCACGCGGCGGACTGTTCGATCACAGGGGGATATGTGTATCGCGGCGCGGCACTGCCCGATTTGCAGGGGGTATACCTGTATGGCGATTATTGCAGTGGGCGTGTGTGGGGCGCATGGCGTAACACCATCGGCGTGTGGCAGCACACGGAATTGATGAACACAGGACGGCAGATCACCAGCTTTGGCGAAGATCAAGCGGGTGAAGTGTATATGGTCGATTACAAAGGCGATATACTGCGCCTAGAATCGGCGCGGTAGCAGCGATTTTGGGTGAGGCATGACGGGAATCCTTGTCGGGTTAGCGGGCGTGGCGGCGCTGTTGATTGCATTAGTAACACAGCGGCGATGGCAGCGAACGCGGGGAATCGCGGGTGGGCTGTTAGTGTCGTTTGTTACTGTCGTGATGATACTTGGCGCGGGTGAAATCTACTTTCGATATTTTTTCGCTCAATCGGAAAACACGCTGACTCTTGCGACGCTCAATTGGCTTGGACGCTACTGGCAAACAAATTCACTCGGCTACCGTGACCGCGAATGGACACCTGCCGATTGGCAAGGCAAAACAACGATCATGGTGACTGGCGATTCATTCACGGCGGGATGGGGACTGGAAAACCCGGCGGATCGCTTTTCAGATGTGCTGGGTAGTGCATTAGGTGATGATTACGCAGTATTGAATCTCGGTGTGTACGGCACGGCGACAGTCGAACAGTTGGCAAACTTGCGCGAACATCCCCTGCAAAACCCTGATGTTGTGATCATGCAGTATTTCTTGAACGACATCAATTACGCGATGCTGAGTCTAGGACTGCTGCCGGAAGCATCGCCTACGCCGCAGTGGGCATTGGATTCGTATCTTGGAAATTGGCTGTACACGCGCTTGATTGGGCGCTTGATTGATCCTGATTACAATCGCGATTGGTGGGAGGATAATTACGCGGCATACGACAATGCCGCTGTTTGGGAAGTGCATCGCGGCGAAATCGAAGCGTATATTGACTATGTGGAATCAATTGACGCGCGCTTAATCGTCGTGATCTTTCCCAATATGCTCGATCCCGTGCGGAGCGTGGCATATGTGGACCGTGTAGCGCAAGTGTTTGAAGCGCGGGGGCAAACGGACATTCTGAAATTGTTCGATGAGGCGGCAGCATGGACACTTGAAGATCGGATTGTGTCGCCGCGTGATACGCATCCGAGCGCGGCGTTTCATCGCTATGTCGGGGAAACGTTGTACACGTCCTATTTTGCTTCGCCTATCACGGACTAAGCGCAGATGACTCTTGCACAGGTTATCGCGATTATCCTTGCGTTTGGCGCGGGATTAGCTTGGCTGGCAATTCAGCGGCGCAGCGTGACCGCAGCGAAGATTGCGCGTGGACTGCTGGTGTCGTATGTCACGATTGCGCTGATACTGGTGCTTGGCGAACTGTATTTTCGCTATTTTCATGCGGATACTGAAGGACGATTAGCGTCTAATAATTGGATGGCGCGCTATTGGGCGGTCAATTCGTGGGGGTATCGTGACCGCGAATGGACACCTGCCGATTACGCGGATAAGACGCGAGTTGCTGTCGTAGGGGATTCGTTCACAGCAGGATGGGGACTGGAAAATCCAGCGGAACGGTTCTCGGATGTGCTTGCAAATGCATTGGGCGATGATTACGCGGTATTCAATTTGGGCGTACCCGGTTCATCGACACAAGAGCAGCTTGAAACGCTGCAAGCATTTCCAGCCCTACCCGTTGATGCGGTAGTGCTGCAATATTTCTTAAACGACATTGACTACACCGCGCTGCGGCTTGGGCTGGATACAATTTCGTCAAATATGACTCCGATCACGCGCGAATCGTATTTGGCGAACTTTATCTTCTCACGGTTTGATACCGGATTTGGGGCGGAATATTGGGAATTAGCATATTCACGCTATGACAATTTCGCAGTATGGGAACTGCACGCGGAAGAATTAAACGCCTTCGCGCAGTATGTCGATGACATGGGCGCACGGTTGATTGTCGTGATTTTCCCGAATATGCAAGACCCAGTGCGAAGCATCCCGTATGTTGACCGCGTAGCGCAGGTGTTTGAAGCGCGCGGAAATGTCGATGTAATCAAGTTGTTCGATGCGGTAGCGGCGTGGAACCCGCAAACCGTGACCGTGTCAGCGCGGGACGCGCATCCAAGCGTGGAATTTCACCGGTACGTTGGGGAACTGCTGTACGAACAGTATTTTGCCACCCAACAGCCCTGACCTTGCGCGCGATCAATCCATCCCTTAAAATTTTGACGGTTTTTCAATGAGGTAAATTACGTTGGACTTCAACGCATTACGTACTACGGCATGGGCACGCTATCGTATTATCACGCAGATTATGGGTGATATTCTTGGTCGCGTGATTTCGACAGTGTTCTACTTCACTATTCTCGTCCCCTTTGGCATCGGATCGGTATTGTTGAGCGATCCACTACACCGCAAACCCGCGAATATGAAACCGACGTGGTTGGAACGTCACCCAGTCGGAAATGACATCGACAGCGCGATGCGGCAGGGTTAAACAGGGCAAAACACTCTATGTATATCCTTGGCATTGGCTGTTTTTATCACGACGCTTCGGCTGCCCTGTTAAAAGATGGGGAACTCGTTGCCGCAGCGATGGAAGAACGCTTCAGCCGCAAAAAGCACGATAACAGCTTCCCCAAACAGGCGATTGAGTTTTGTCTGCGTCAAGCAGGCATTAAAGGGGAAGACCTCGATTATGTGGTTTTCTACGAAAAACCTCTTGTCAAATTTGAACGCATTTTACTTTCCACGCTGAACACTTTCCCGAAATCGCTCGATGTGTGGCGCGATGCGATGGTCAACTGGCTGAAAGAAAAGCTGTGGATTAAGAGCATCATTCAGCAGGAAGTAGGCGTGAAATATGATCGTGTGATGTTCTGCGATCATCACATGAGCCATGCTGCCAGCGCGTTTTTTGCCAGCCCATTCCGCGAAGCCGCCGTGATGACCGTCGATGGTGTAGGCGAATGGACGACAACGGCACTGGGTACAGCCACCAGCTATTGGGAAGGCGAAGCCGCTGACGGACGCAACGACATCACCTTGTTTAGCGAACAGCGTTTTCCACATTCGATTGGGCTGCTGTATTCGGCGTTCACGGCGTATCTCGGTTTTCGTGTCAACAACGGTGAATATAAAGTAATGGGCATGGCTCCGTATGGCGAGCCGCGCTATATCGATAAAGTGTTGAAACTGTTTCATCAAGACAGCGATGGCAGTTTCCGCTTGAACATGGATTACTTTAGTTTCCACCACAGCACACAGCAAACCTATAATCAAAAGTTTGTGGACTTGTTCGGCGCGCCACGCCCCGGTGAAGGCGATTTCTTCACCATGCTGACTAACCCCGAACGCGCGAGTGAAAAAGCGGCAATGGATGAAAATCAACGCTTCGCGGATATTGCCGCCAGCATCCAACGGGTGACGGAAGACGCGCTGATCAAGATCGCCAATGTGCTGTACGAAAAGACCAAGATGAAGAAACTGGTCATGGCGGGCGGCGTGGCGCTAAACACCAAAGCCAACTATCGTATCCTTGCGGAAACGCCGTTTGAGGAAATTTATATCCAGCCCGCAGCTGGGGATGATGGCGGATCGCTAGGCGCGGCGCTGTGGTTCTATCACATGGTATTGAACAAGCCGCGCAAGTGGGTGATGCCACACGCTTATTGGGGTGAAGAATACTCGACGAGCGAAATTCACGAGTTCCTGCGCGAAAAAGGCGCGAAGTACGTCGATTATGGCGGGCGCGACGGCGAAATGCTTGATTATTTGGCGGAGCGCCTGACAAAAGAGAAGATCGTCGGCTTCTTTCAAGGACGCTTCGAGTGGGGTCCGCGCGCGCTTGGCAACCGCAGTATTCTTGCTGACCCACGCTATGACGCGATGAAAGAAGTCGTCAACAGCAAGATCAAATTCCGTGAGCCGTTCCGCCCGTTCGCGCCTGTGATTCTGCGTGACCGCGCGGCGGAATACTTCGATTATCCCGGTGTGCAAGAACACGAAGCGCCGCGCTATATGCTGATGGTCAGCCCAATCAAACAAGATAAGCAGGATCAACTGCAAGCGGTGTGCCATCAAGGGACAGGACGGTTGCAAACGATTGAGCGCGAAACCAATCCGCGCTACTATGGCGTGATTGAACGATTCGGGCAGATCACCGGCGTGCCTGTGCTGCTAAACACATCGTTTAACTTGCGCGGTGAGCCGATTGTGACTTCACCGAAAGATGCTTGGAACACGTTCCAGAACAGCGATATTGACATTCTCGTACTTGGGGACTGCCTTGTGCAGAAACCGGAATAGAAGGCTGAACCACCATGCGCGATTTGATGAACCGTCTTGGCATTCTCGGTGAACTGCTTACATTTTTGTGGCGGCGCAAATTGTATTGGCTTGTGCCAATGATCATCATGCTGGTGATTGTGGGTGCGCTGATCATTTTGTCTAGCAATCCGGCAACATCACCGTTTATCTACACGTTGTTCTAAACACGGCGGTTGTATGGACAATTACACGAATGGGTTGATCATCGGTATGTTGATTGGCGTGCCGCTTGGACTGTATGTGGCGGTGGTATCGAACCGTCACGATAAAGTCATTGGCGGTGTGGCGGCGCAGATTTTCCATGTGATTGGCGTGATTTTCGTCGTGTCGATTTTGCCGACGACGCTGGCGCTGGTCTTTTCTAAGGTTGAGTTTTTGCGCGTGGTTTTGAACGCGCTGGCGTTCGTCGCACTCGGTTACACGATGCTGTTCATTCATGCCTATTTTGAGCATCCCGCTCGTGAGCGTGCCAAGCAAGAAGATCGCGGTTGGACGGCGGAAAAAGCGAAGTCCTCAGGACTCTAAGCACTTCAGCAAATACTCAACTAAAAAGACCGTCCCCGTATCGGGCGACGGTCTTTTTAGTTCTAGTGCAATCGAAACACTAATCGTTGGGGCTTGGCAGCGGCGCGCCATAGAAGTATAGGTCGAAGTTCGCGCCCAACGCTTCGGCGGGAACCCAAACGCGCTCCGCTTCGCACGCGATCTCAAGTTGATAGAAGCCCGCTTCGGCATCAACAATCCACCACGCCGTACCAACCGCCAGCACAACGTCGGTTGTCGCATCGAGCGAAGGTGCCCAGTACGCGGGCGTGGTGTAAATCACGCGCCCTTGCACCGATCCGGCAGGGACACCGTTGGGGCAAGTATCCTGCGAAATGCAGGCATCCACGACGGCATCGGGAATGACGAACGTAATGAAATCGTAGTAGTCGTTGGGATCGCCGTCGTTATCGGGGTTGAAGTTTAATGCAACATCTTCAGCGCCAAAATAACGGTCAATGGCGAAGGATACCAGAACAGTTTCCGCTTCATCGCCGCTGACAGGAATGACGATTTCGGCTATTCCCTCATCGTAAACGATGAGAAAAGCGTTAACCGTGAGTCCACCGCGCTTCATTGCCGTTTTCGTGTCGGAGTCTGCGATGCGCGGCAGGATGGGCATGATGAGTTCAACATACACCGTGCATCCATCAATATAGGCATTGTTGATTGTTCCCGGTTGGGGTTGCGTTCCAGCGGCAGCTGGCAGCACACCAATTACAAACAGAACGGTCATCACAATCAACAGCAGAACAATTTGGCGCAGTTTTTGCATGTTAATCCCCCAAAGATTTGACTTATGCATTCGTGCAATAGCAGCATATGTCAAACGGTTCTATTGCGAAACCGATTCAGCGGAATTTTTTATGCCTTTTTTGCAGCTAGGGGAGTGTTCGATAAAGCATTTCACCTGCTTTGGGGACGAACAATACACCTTCACTCTCACGATTCTGCCACGCGGATACGTCAATCTCATTCGGGTTGAGATAGCCGAGATTCAAGCGCGCGCAGTCGTCATTTGAAATTCGCGATGCCAGCGTTACGCGAATGCGTGGAGTCTCTATGCCCTTTTCAAATGCGCCAGCCCCTTTGAGATGGGTGCTGTGCGCGATCACGCCCAACGGCACATCCGCGAAGCGATCCCACTGCTTGAGGAAGTAATCGCGAACGTGATAGCCAATCTTGTAGATATTCGCGCCATGTACCACGCTCACGGTATCGAGGTGCGGGGCGTAGACGACGATTTCGCCGCCATCAGCAACCGCAGGATCGAGCTTGTACATCGCTTTAGCAGCAACCCAAAGTTCATCATACATTGGGGGCGCAAACGAAAGCACGCGCTGATACGGGGTTTTTACCCATTGAATATGGCGCGTCGATGAATGATCGGCGGCGGCTTCCCATGCGGCATGATGATCACCCACGAATACGCCGGATATATCATGTCCTTCGACCACAAACGCGGCAAGTGTGATAGGCGTAGGGAGTAAGTCAGCGGCGGCGTGAATCATCGCGCGGACAGGGGTATGTTTCACGCCGATGGTATCAAGTACCGTGATCAACGCGCCGAGCCAATGGGTGACGTTGATCATCTCCGCACCGGATATGCCGGGAAAAAGATATTTCGCGCCGCCGGAAAACCCCGCGACTTCATGCGGAAAGGTGGGACCCAAGATGAGGATGTGATCGTACTCAAGTGCGGCGCGGTTGATCTTCACTGGCACATCGCCGCCAAGTGATGGATGCCAACAATCGCCCGCTAACTGTTGGACTTGATCGCGCGAAATTGTGCCGATCTGCGTAAGCGTGATGGGGTTATCCCATGCGTGGTTGAGCAAGCCAATGTGCGCGTAAGTCGTATCTTTTTCGGCGCGCGTCAGCCCCACGAGAGTGAGCAGAGCATCGGCACTAAGCGGGGGGTGTGTACCAAGCGCGACCATAAAATCGAGCCGTGCCGCATCATGGAGAATGTTTGTGGTGTGGCGGAAAAGCATCGGCAGCGGGAATGAGCGCGTGTGATCAGGGATAAGCGCCAGCACACGCGATCCGCTGAATTTGCCACTTAAACCCCGTTGAAGCACATCGAAAACTGCATCATCAGAGAGAAATTGACCCGCAGAAGAAGTCACTTGAGCGTCGAGCATGGGAGTTCACCTAGTAAGCAGAATATGCGCGCATTGTACCGAATCGGCGTGTCACCTGCCCATGACTTCGCGGCGGATAGTGTCGAGCGCTTGAAGGGTGAGCAAATTACGGAGCGTGCCACCATACTGACGTTCCCAACCGCGAAAATCGCAGTAGCGCCCTGGTTCGGCTTTGAGATGCGTGCGATCCGGTCCAATGCCGTAGTCGGGCAGGAACTGCGCCTCTCGCCATAGGTTAATCAATGGGGTTTGGTAGGCATTCGCAATGTCGAGCAGCATCATGTTGAATTCGAGCGAGCGGCTGTACACATCACGGTTGGGCAAGACGACAAAAGTCGTCAATACGGGGATCACACCTGCGCGGATTGATTCTTCGACGATGGCGACCATGTTTTGATAGTAGCTGCTCGTGGAGAGATTGTTCACGTCGATGCCGCCGAGCATGATGATTGTGATACTGGGACGCGCGGTACGAAATTCACATGTCAGCGGGGATTCGCCGGGGATACAGAGGGGCATACCGCTTGTCCAAAGTGGATCGAAGACGGCGGCGGAATTAAACCCGCGATCCGCTGTCACGCTGTCGTGAGTGAAAGAACTGTTCGACGGAATTTCAGGATCGGGGTTTTGCCACACCGGCGCGGAGAAAAACTGGACGGTATCGCGCAGCGGGGCATACGCTTCGCTGTAATTGCAAAAGTTTTCGCTTAAGCCGAAAGGCTGCAAGAAATCGCCATTGGTCGAATTGCTATCCCCAATCACGCTGAAAACGTCGGCGCGATTGCCAAACTGCTGCCCGATCTGGAAGATGGCACGCACGCGCTCAGTATTCATGTTGTGGAGCGCGGGGACGGAGTGCAGTCGATTTTCCATCGCTGGAACATCGCCCAAAACAACGGGCGTGGGTGTCGGCAGGATTGGCGAGGTTGGCGTTGGAGTTGGCAGCGTGACAACGAAGGTTGCGAAGGGCGGCGGTGTGATTGCTGCGACACTGGCGAGATCGGTTTGCGCGTATACGACTTCCCGCGGAACCCACCCGTAGAAATCGGTATATGGCAGATACACGTAAAACCAGTTCGCATCATCCGTGCGCCCGATGATGAGGGCGAACTGCTGTGTTTCATAGGTGGCGATGGTGGGCGTGAGTGTGTCCGGGGCGGAATAGATAATCACCTGCTGCTGTGACTCATTCAGCGTGCCAATCAGAGCGGCGACGGGTGTACTGGTCGGCGCTGGGGTCAGTGTTACGGTGGGGGTTGGCGTAATCGTGGGCGTGTTTGAAGGTGTCAAGGTGGGGAGGACAACGCGCTCCGTCGTGTGCGTGGGACTTGGCGTGCTGGTGGAAAGCGCAGCAATCGAAATTGGAAGATCGCCGGATTGAGGCATCGAACGACAGGCAGCTAAGCATAAAAAGACCAGCGGGATACCAATTCTGAACACTGCCATGCCGGAATGAATGCTCAACCCGTGTGAAATCGCTCTAGCCATGTACACCTTACTTTGTCTAACGAACAATGTGTTCAGGATTTTATATGGACTTCAAAAAATCTTAAACATGGATGCTGATAATGGTTTGATTGAAAGTTTCCCCAAAGTCCAATCGTATCAGCAGCTTGGAGTTCTCACCTATGAAGCGCATTTTTCAAAAAATCGCGTTGATCGCCATTTCAGTTTTAGGATTGGCGATGCCTTCGTTCGCGCAAGAAGGCGCACTGGTCTTAGAAGCAATCGGCAGTTACACAACAGGTGTATTTGACGAAGGGGCTTCGGAAATCGTCTCGTATGATCCCGACACGCAAAATTTGTACATCATCAACGGCAGTGACAATACGGTAGATGTCGTGAGTATTGCTGATCCCAGTGCGCCAACGCTCGTCACGCAGCTTGACTTGAGTGAATATGGCGAAGGTCCTACGCATGTTGTCGTGCGCGATGGGATAATGGCAGTGTCGGTTGAGAACGGTCAAGATGCTGGCGTAGTTGTATTCGCCAACACGGCGGGTGAAGTGTTGAGCGCGGTGACGGTTGGCGCACTGCCCGATCAACTCATTTTTACACCCGACGGCACAAAGGTGCTGACCGCGAACGAAGGCGAACCCAACAGCGATTACAGCATCGATCCCGAAGGTTCGGTGAGCATCATCGACATTAGCGGGGGCGTAGAAACGCTGACCGACGCGAACGTGACGACCATCGGTTTCACCGACTTCAACGAAGATGGCGCACGTGCGGCGGAACTGCCCGCCGAAGTCCGCATTTATGGTCCCGGTGCGACGGTGGCGATGGACTTGGAACCAGAATATGTCGCCGTGTCGCCCGACAGCGCGACCGCCTATGTAACTCTGCAAGAAGCCAACGCGCTCGCCGTGATTGACATCGCGTCGGGTTCGGTGACGGCAATTCTGTCGCTCGGCTTCAAAGATCACTCGGTTGAAGGCAACGGACTCGACGTTAGTAATGAAGACGGCGCGATTCGGATTGAAAACTGGCCCGTGTTCGGCATGTATCAACCGGACGCGCTGGTTGCATTCGAAGCGATGGGCGCGACCTACTTAATCAGTGCGAACGAAGGCGATACGCGCGACTATGATGGTTACAGCGAAGAAGGCGAAGTGTCGGAAATGGCACTCGATGAAACTGCGTTCCCGAATGCGGCGGATTTGCAAGCGGAAAGCGAAATGGGCAAGCTGGAAGCCATGCTTGTCGATGGCGACACCGATGGCGATGGCGATTATGATGCCCTGTACATCCCCGGTGGTCGTTCGTCCAGCATTTGGTCGGCAGATGGTTCGCTGGTTTGGGACAGTGGCGATCAAATCGAGCAGATTACGGCGGCGGCGTACCCCGAAGAATTCAACAGCACCAACGACGAAAACGGTTCGTTCGATGACCGCAGCGATAACAAAGGTCCCGAACCCGAAGGTGTCGCGCTCGGCACGATTGGCGAAAACCTGTATGCTTTCATTGGTTTGGAACGCATCGGCGGCGTGATGGTTTACGATATCACTGACCCGACTGCGCCCGTGTTTGTGACCTATGTCAACAACCGCGATTTCAGCGGTGATGCCGAAGCCGGCACGGCGGGCGATTTGGGACCTGAAGGCTTGTTCTTCATCCCCGCGTCGGACAGCCCGACGGGTGATGATTTGCTGGTAGTGGCGAACGAAATCAGCGGTTCGACGACAATCTACAGCGTGCTGGCGGGCATGTAGTTTACGTCAGTATGCATTTTCAGCCATATGGAAGTCAAACGGGATGGAGCATTTGCTCTGTCCCGTTTTTATTCAGCACAAAGGTGAAATGAAATGACAAAACTGCGTACTCTGTTCTTGCTGGTCATTATGGTACTGGTGGTTGTGCCCATCATGGCACAGGCGGAAATTCCGGTGGTAATTCCTACAGTTGAAACGGTCGAATCGCCGGGAGATGGCGCAACTGATGCTGAAGTGTGGCTGCATCCAACCAATCTCGCGCTGAGTTTAGTTCTCGGTTCGGACGATAATGTAGGCATCGATGTCTACGACTTCAGCGGCGCGCGCCTGCAAACGTTGGAAATCGGCTCGGTGAAGTACATCGATGTGCGTTACAACTTTCGGCTTGGTGCGCGGCGCGTCAGCTTGATTGCGGCGGCGATGGAAGATCAACTGCTGGTCAACCTGTACACGGTCGATTTGGATACGCGCGAACTTGAACCCCTTGGCGCGGTCAATACGGGAATACCGGTTGCATCGACGTGTTTGTATCGCAGTCCTTTGACGGAAACGTATTATGTGTTTGCGTCGGATGACAGCGGCAATGTTGAGCAGTATGCGCTTGAAGAGGAAAATGGTGACATTACGTCACAATTGGTACGCGCCTTTAGCGTGGGGTCGGAAACCGAAGGCTGCGTCGTCGATGATGCGCTGCGCCGCATGTACATCACCGAGCAAACGGTTGGTTTGTGGCGTTATGGCGCAGAACCCGAAAGCGGCAGCGACCGTTATCAAGTCGATTTGCCCGCGCCGCGTGGAAATATCAACACGGAATTGGAAGGCATTTCGCTTTACGCGGGCATCGGTGACGCGGGCTATTTGATCGCGCCTGATCAAGAAGATGATACCTATTTGGTCTACGAGCGTGGCGGTGATAACACCTTTGTTGGTCGCTTCAGCGTGGGTGAAGCTGAAGGAATTGATCGGGTGGGTGAAGGGTCGGGGATTGGCGTGACGAACATGCCGCTTGGCGATGCCTTTCCGAACGGTGTATTCATTACCAATGACGATGTGAACAGTCTGCCGAATGGGAATAACAATTTCAAGTTTGTGGCGTGGGAATCGGTCGCGGAAGCGCTCGATCTGGTTATCGATACGGAGTACGATCCGCGTGACGAAGGCGCGGCACGGGCGGCAGTCGATGTGATTACGGTCACGGCGGCGGCGGAAACTGCCCCTGTGCCAAGCGGCGTTGATGCGGCAGACGATCCCGCTGTGTGGATTCACCCAACCGATACAGCCCAAAGCACGATTATCGGGACGGACAAAACACGCGGTTTGGTGGTTTACAATCTTGATGGGTCGATTTTACAAGAAGTGAATATCGGGCGTGTGAACAATGTCGATCTTCGATATAACTTCACGTTTGGCGGCGAGCTGGTCGCGCTCGTTACCACGACGAACCGCACGACCAACTCGTTGGATGTCTTTGTGGTGGACAACGAGACACGCGAACTGGTTTCAGTCGGGAGCTTCCCATCAGCAGTGGAAGAAGTGTACGGTGTCTGCCAGTATGTGACCGCTGGAACCCATTATGCGTTCGTCAACAGCGCCGACACAGGCGAGGTTGAACAGTGGTTGATCGCGGATGCGGGCGACGGCACGGTCAGCGCCGAAGTCGTTCGCACGTTTGCGGTTGGGTCACAAACCGAAGGCTGCGTCGTGGATGACGCGAACGCGGTTTTGTATATTGGCGAAGAAGCGGCGGGCTTGTGGCGCTACAGCGCCGCGCCGGACGCAGATGACACTCGCGTACAAGTCGCGGATACCAGCGACGAAGGGCTGCTCGTCGCGGATGTAGAAGGCGTTGCAATTTATCACACGTCGGATGGCGGCGGCTATTTGATCGTGAGCAGTCAGGGGAGCAGCGAATTCGTCGTATTTGAATTGACGGGTGATAACGCTTACATCGGGCGCTTTATCGTCATCGAAGGTGCCGCGGATGCGGTCAGCGGGACGGACGGCATCGACGTGAGCAATTTCGCGCTCGGTGATGCGTTCCCGAACGGCGTATTCATTGCCCAAGACGATTTGAATATCACGCCCGACGAAAACCAAAACTTCAAGCTGGTTGACTGGGCGACTATCGCGGACGCACTTGGTTTGGTAGTCGATACCACATTTGACCCGCGCACCGTGGGAATGCCGTAACATTTAGCAAGTCATCGATCCAAAGTGCGACCTGAAATCACTTCAGGTCGCCTTTTTTAATCACACGACGAAAGCATTATGAGTTGACCGGTGCAGCGTTAGGAATGCGCGGGGCGATTTCTTCCCATTCGATGGCAGTTTGGCGACCATTGTCGAATTCGGCAAGCGTCCACGCATAAAGCGATTGCAGCATGGGATCGTCTTTGGGCAGTTCCACGCCCGTATGCTGCTTGATGAGGAAGATCAAGCCCGCGATGCCGCTGTCTTTGGTGATAGACACTTCCAGCGGGCGACCTAGCAAGTCCGGCACATTGAACGGCGCGTACATCCACCAGAACTTGTTAAGCCCGTCGGCGTGGACACCCGCGCGCGTGCGGTGCGCGTCACGTCCATACAGCGGATACTTGGGCGGGATCGGTTCGTTCATGCTTGCGTAGAGATCGACCAAATTGTTAAGCGCGGTGAAATCCGGCTGAACGTCCCCGAAATAGCCCATGCCGATGAGATGCAGAATGACCATTTCCAGCGGGGCGTTGCCGGTGCGTTCGCCTTTGCCGAGCGATGTGCCATTGATGACAGCGCATCCGGCGCGGATGGCGGCAAGGCAGTTGGCGACGACAAGTCCGGTGTCGTTGTGGGGGTGGAACTCTAAGTCTTCAGGGCGCAGACCCGCCGCACGTAGCGTCTTGATGATGCGTGGGACGCTGCGCGGGAGATCAACATCGTCGTAGGGCAAGCCTAAGCCCATCGTGTCGCACACGCGGAACTTGGGGCGCAAAGTCTCCCCGTGCGGGGCAGTGATGGCTTGCACGGCTTCGATGAAAGGGAGCATAAAATCCATCGGGGCGCGGGTGGCATCTTCGAGATGTAAACGCGGGCGAATCCCCGCATCAACCGCCATGCGTACCGCGTCCAGATAGGTTTGGGCGGCTTGGTTACGTCCTCCCGGTTTGAACTTGTGAAAGGTGTGATAGTCCGACGCTGAGGCAAGCATTCCCGTTTCGCGCACGCCCAAACTGCGGATGAGTTCAACGTCTTTCGCGGCGGCACGTATCCATGTGGTCGGTTCGATGGGCGCGCCGGAGCGATAGCGGTCTAGTGCCCCTTCGAGCGCGGCGCGGTCACTTGGGCGGTAGACGAAAAACTCGGCTTGGCGGATCGCGCCGGATGTACCTGTAAACGCACAGAGCAGGTTGTATATCTTAAGGCTTTGCTCGGTGGTGAGAGGCAAGCCGCCTTGCTGACCGTCGCGGTGGGTGGTTTCAGTCGTCCATGCTTGGGCGGGCAAAGCGGGATCGGCTGTCCACTGGCAGCGCGGGAATCCGTCACGCGGGAAGGTGTCGAGAAAATATTCGGGCTGATCGGGTTCGGGAATGATGGGCGTAGTCATGTCATTTCATGTCCGTTTTTTGATGGGTCAACTTGACACCCATGCTAGGATATGTTGATTGTGGGTGTCAATCTTGATTGATGAATCAACATATTGAGGGGAAACGGTGATACGCACTGCGGACACGCAATCTGCGTCTTTTTTGAGCGCGCGCCAAGTGTGCGCCGCGCTTGATATTCAGCCTGCCACGCTTTACAGCTATGTGAGTCGGGGATTGATTCGCAGCGAAGAAACCAAATCGACACGGCGGGAACGGCGCTACGCGGCTGAGGATGTAGCGCGGCTGATCGCCAAAAAGCAGAACCGCCGCGATCCCGATGTGACAGCGGCGAAGGCGGCACGGGAATCACTGAAGTGGGGCGTGCCTGTGATGGAATCGACACTGACGTTGATTCAGGATGGGCGGGTGTATTATCGCGGGCGCGATGCCGTCGAATTAGCACGGGAGAACAGCTTTGAAGATGTGGCGATGGTGTTGTGGAGCGACCCCTCCCCGCTGTCACAGGGAAGGGAGAATAAGACGGATGTTTTTGCGTTGGGACGCACGTGGGCGGTGATTCCAACGCCGTGGAGCGAAATCAGTGGGCACATGACGATCATTGACCGGATGATCGACACACTGACGGGAATAGAGCAGCGTATGGGTGAAGTCCCTATGGAAATTGAGGGCGCGCGGTTGATATGGTCGCTGACGCTTACAGCGGGTACGCCGTATTTGGATGCGATGCCGCTGTTGACGTGGGTCATGCAAGACCAAATCGCGCCGGAAGAACCAATCGCGGAGCTGCTGGCGCGTATGTGGAGCTTAGAAGATGCGCGATTGATCGACGCGGCGCTGATTTTGTGCGCGGATCATGAACTAAACGCATCGGCGTTTGCAGTTCGGGTGGCGGCAAGCACGGATGCTGATCTGCCGCACGCGCTGATCGCGGGATTGGCCACCTTAAGCGGCGGCAAACACGGCGGCGCAACCGCGCACACACGGGCATTGATCACGCATATAGAATCGCCGGAGCAGGCGCGCGGATTGGTCACGGCGGTGTTGAATCGTGGAGAACGTGTGCCGGGATTCGGGCATCATTTGTATCCGCACGGTGATCCGCGCGGGCGGGCACTCTTGCAAATGATACGCGATGCGTATCGGGATTCGGACGTGATCGCTGTAGTGGATGCGATCTGCGCGGCGATGCTCGATTTGACCGGGCTGCATCCAAATATCGATCTGGCGCTGTCGGCGTTGGAATTGGCAGCGGATTTGCCCGAATCGAGCGCATTGGCATTGTTCGCGTTGGGGCGGTCAGCGGGGTGGATCGCACACGCGATGGAGCAGTATGCCGAGGGCACGCTCATCAGACCGCGCGCGGCGTATGTGGGAAAGATGCCCTCACCCCCTGCCTCTCTCCGTTAATGGAGAGGGGAGCGTGCAGACTCACATTGATTAGGGTTTGACACAGGGAATTGCAGGTTGGCGCAGGTATGTAGCAGCGAACAATGGAGTTTATGAGATAGATGATCCGGTTTGGGCGGGATGTATGCGGGGATGTGGTACAGGCGAATAAACGCGAATGGCTGGTGACGAACGGCATCGGCGGGTACGCGATGGGGACGATCAGCGGGGCGTTGGGGCGGCGGTATCACGGCGTGTTGATCGCCGCGCTGACTCCGCCAGTGGGGCGCTCGTTGGTGGTGAGCAAACTCGATGAAACGGTGACGTATGACGGGAAAACGTACCGACTCGGCGTGGATCAACGCGGCGCGACAACCTATGAAGCCGATGGATGCCTGTATTTGACGAGTTTTCGCTTAGAAGGGACTACTCCGGTTTGGCGATACGGGCTGGCGGACGCGATTCTCGAAAAGCGGTTGTTCATGGCGCACGGCGAAAATACGACGTATATCCGCTATACGCTCGTCGCGGCATCACGCCCAATCACGCTGACATGCGCGGTGTGGGTGAACCCCCGCGATCATCATGGGAATACCAAGCGTGAAGCGTTAGCGGCTGTCGAAAGACAGGTAAAACTGCTGGGCAAGGGGTTTGAAGTCGGTTTGGAAAAAGCTGGACGATGCGTGATCTTCTGCGAGAACGCATCACCCGCGCTGGATTTTGAAGTGATCGATGGGGTGTATTTGCAAGGTGAAGCAGATCGCGGGTTTGACCCGCTTGAAGATCACTTGAAGATTGGGACATTCACGGCAGCGCTAGAGGTAGGTCAAACGCTCGATGTGATATTGAGTACGGAAAAGTCGTTTGAATTCGATGTGGATGCAGTACAAACGGCATTAGAAAAACGATCACAGGGATTGATTGAGGCGGCACACGGTGCGACACACAACGCGGGGATGACGGCGAATATCGCGCAGTTGGTGCTGGCAGCGGATCAGTTTATCGTGAAACGAATCTTTAGGGATGGTAGTGACGGATTCAGCGTGATCGCAGGGTATCCGTGGTTCAGCGATTGGGGACGCGACACGATGATCGCGCTGCCCGGATTGACATTGGCAACAGGGCGACCAGAGATCGCCGGGTTGATCCTCAAGACATTCGCGCGGTACGTCGATCAAGGGATGCTGCCGAACACGTTCCCCGAAACGGGTGAAAGCGTGTACTATAACACGGTTGATGCGACGCTGTGGTATTTCGAAGCGGTGCGCGCGGTGGTCGATGACACGGGCGATCTGGCATTGGCGCGCGAATTGTTCCCCGTACTGGAAAGTATCATCGACTGGCATGTGAAAGGGACACGCTACAACATCCATGTTGATCCTGATGATGGACTGTTGTACGCGGGACAAGACGATGTGCAGCTTACATGGATGGACGTGAAGATTGATGATTGGGTGGTCACGCCGCGCACGGGGAAAGCCATCGAGATCAATGCGCTGTGGTATAACGCGCTCTGCATCATGGCGAGTTTCGCGGATTGGCTGCGGATCAGCGGCACGCCGTATCGCGCAATGGCGCGCAAAGCACAGGAAAACTTTGATAAGTTTTGGAATGATGATCTGGGATGCTGCTATGACGTGATCGACACGCCAGATGGTGCGCCGGATGCGTCGGTGCGCCCAAACCAGTTGATTGCTGTGTCGCTGCCGCACAGCGCGTTCGGCGTGCTGCGTGGGCGACAGATCGTGGATGTGTGCGCGCGAACGCTGTACACATCACACGGGATGCGAAGTCTCGCGCCGGATGATCCGCGTTACGCGCCGCAGTATGTCGGGGATGGCAAGGAGCGGGATGCGATCTATCACCAAGGAACGGTTTGGGGGTGGCTGATGGGCGCGTTCATCAGCGCGCATTTGAAGATGTATGGTGACCGCGACAAGGCGCTGGGATTTCTTCAAGACATGATTGAACCGCTAACAGGCGGCGTAGTGGGGTCAATCGCGGAAATCTTCGACGGTGATCCACCGCACGCGCCGAAAGGGGCGCTGGCGCAAGCGTGGTCGGTAAGTGAGGCGCTTCGCGTATGGTGGGAAATCGAGAAGGCGAAACCGGAATGAGAATCTAGAGGGAGCGAGAGTTTCGCCCCTTCCCCAGTCCCTCCCTTCAATAGCTGGGAGGGGAGAGTACAGCGCCGTTAGTCAACAAAATTCCGGGATAAGGGCGGGTTTTCAGTACCAATCAGCACGGTCGTCTGAGTAGCCGGGCAATACTGCGCCGAGATCAATAGTCATCGAATCGAATATCGCGCGTCGTTCCGCTGGCGTTAGTTCGCGGGATTTGATTTTGTCGATCAGCCAAATAACGAGTTTCGCTTTCTGCTCGTCTGTCAGTTCTTCCACTTACCTGACGACATCCTGAAAATTCACCGCCATTTGACCGATTCCTTGTAACCCCTACACCACATTCAATTATATGCCCTTTAGCGATGGTGCGATTCGAAGGCGACCATCGCCGCGCCGACGATGCCCGCGTCGTTGAGCATTTCAGCCGGGACAACGGGTGTCGTCGTGGTGAGGAAGGTCGAGAATTTGCTGAAATTTTTGCTCACGCCACCCCCAATGATGAACAGGTCAGGCCAAAACAGGTTTTCGACATAGAGCAGATATTCATCGAAGCGTTTTGCCCAATCGCGCCATGACAGTTCTTTGACGATACGCACGCGGTCACTGGCGCGGCGCTCCGCGTCTTTGTCACGAATTTTGAGGTGTCCAAGTTCCGTATTGGGGACAAGGCGACCATCGACGAACAGCGCCGATCCGATTCCTGTGCCGACGGTGAGCATCATGACCACGCCATCGACACCGCGCCCCGCGCCAAAGCGCATCTCCGCCAACCCTGCCGCATCGGCATCATTGACGAGCGTGACCGCGCACTTTGTCGTGTTTTCAATGAGTTCACGGGCATTGAGCCCGATCCATCCCTTATCGACGTTGGCGGCGGTCATGGTGAGCGCCCCATGCCGGATCACACCGGGATAGCCGCAGCCAATAGGCGCATCCCAGTTAAAGTGTGTGACAATTTGCGCGATACATTCAGCACACGCTTCGGGAGTGGCAGGCTGCGGTGTGGCAACGCGAAACCGTTCCGCAAGCAGTTCGCCTTTGATGCTGTCCACTGGAGCGCCCTTAATTCCCGTGCCGCCAATATCAATCCCAAGAATGTCCATAAGTCATCCAAAAGGTGTCTAATGCTGCGGTCATCTTGCGCGCAAATTGTAACGCTCTCCGCGAGAAACGAAAACTATTCCGGCGTTTGAAATATGCGCGCGTGGACTGACCCGGATTTAACGGACAGTAAATTTGTCACGGGCGAAGCGTTGCTCAAAACCAGCCGGGCTGAGATAGCCGAGTGACGAATGGCGACGACGACGGTTGTACCAGCGCTCGATGTAGTCGAAGATCACGCTGCGTGCCTCAGCACGGGTGGCAAAACGCCGGTCAACACACTCAGCCTTGAGCGTGGCGAAGAAGCTCTCCACCATGGCATTGTCGTAGCAGTTACCGCTCCGGCTCATACTCACTTGGATGTGTTCCTTCGCCAGCAGCTTCTGGTAATCATGGCTGGCGTACTGACTGCCACGGTCAGAGTGATGCAGCAAGCCCGTTTGCGGGCAGCGTCGTGCCAATGCCATGTGGAGTGCATCCTCGACGAGCGCAGTCTGTTGACGTTCGCTCATCGACCACCCGACAATCTGGCGCGAGAAGACATCCAGCACGGCTGCTAGGTACAGCCATCCCTGAGCGGTGGGGATGTGGGTGAAATCCGCCACCCATTTCTGGTTGGGACGTTGAGCCGTGAAGTCTTGGTTCAGAATGTTGGGCGCGACGGGTAACCGCGGGTTGGGACGGGTGGTTTGTTTGTAGCGCTGGCGCTGCACCGCTCGCAGCCCGTCGTGACGCATCAGGCGGGCAATGCGATGACGACTGCATGCGATGCCTTGTGCACGCAGCTCGTGATAGACCCGCCGACTGCCATACGTCCGCCGACTTTCCTGATAGACAGCGCGAATGTGCAGCAGCAGGCGGGTATTGGTCTGCTTTCGCTCACTGAGAGGGCGTTCGCGCCACGCATAGTACCCACTCCGCGACACGCCCAGCACCTGACATATGCGCCCCACCGGGTACACAGCGCGGTGAGCGTCGATAAACCGGTACTTCATGGGCGCTGCTCCCGTGAGAAGACCTGGATCGCTTTTTTTAGGATGTCCCGTTCCTGCGTGACGATCTCCAGTTCACGCTTCAGCCGGCGGATCTCCGCTTCGGCTTCCCGTTCACTGCTCGGTTGCAGTGTCGCTGTCGCTTCGTCAACCTGCTAGCGCTGCTGCCATTGGCGAATCAATCCCTGCGATAAACCGAGATCCTTTTCCAGTTCCCGGATCGGCTTCTCTGTGCCCTCTGCCATCCGCAGGACTTCACGCCGAAACTCTTCTGTGTACTGCTTTCGTCTCTTCATCTTCCTGATCCCCTCTTTCATTCAGTCTAGCGGACAATTTCTGTGTCCACCATTTCGGGGTCAATCCACGCGACTGCTACTAAAAATTGTATTTGATGCGTGTCTCTTTTGAGAGAAGTGTGTTTTAATTGCTAACGTAACGTGCGATTGTGCGTATCAAAAAGGATAAATCTATGGCTGAGACTTCCACGTCTCCGTCCCAAGCGAGTAAATCGCGCGATGATGTCAACCGGAGTACGACAAATGTAAATCCGCCGGATGAATACACACCACAGTGGGGCAGATGGACACGTCACCTAATCACGGTGCTGTTGATTATTCTCGGCTTGTTTGCGCTGACTCTGCTCGCACCTGTAATTCAAATGCTGACGCTGGCGTTTCTGCTGGCATTTGTGATGTTCGCACCCGCACGGTCACTCAACCGCATACTGCGGATTCCGTATGCGTTGAGCGTAACACTCGTATATCTGTCGCTGATTATCATTATCATTGGCGGGATTGTGTTGGTGATTCCGGCGGCGGTGGACGGTGTGCGCTCGCTTTCAAATAGTCTGCAAGAGGGGCTGGTTGAACTGGAAGACGAGCTCCAGCCTTACTTGCAAGAAGGTGTGAACACTATCGACGTTTTTGGCGTATCGGTTGACTTACAGTTCATTCTTGATCCTGTACGCCAGACGTTGGGGGCGCTCAATCAAATCAATCAAGCTGAAGCGGGGCTTGAAGGCACTGTTCCAGAGGGGACTACGCCCGAAGGCACAACACCGGAAGCAACGCCAGCCGCGCCGGAAGCAAACGATACCAATACCACTCGTCCGTCTGTGGATTTGGGCGCAAGTGACCTGCGAACGCTGATCAACAGCTTGTTCAGCGTAGCGGGGACCGTGACAGAAACGCTGACGGGCGCAGTCACCGGAATTACAGGATTCTTCGCATCGGTGCTGCTGGCATTGTTCGTGTCGTTTTTAGTGCTGCTTGATATTCCGACAACAACGCGCACACTCGACAAATGGATACCCGATGCCTACAACCGCGAATACGCGCTGCTGGCGCATAAATTGGTGCGGATTTGGAATGGGTTTTTCAAAGGACAGGTGATCATTGGCGTGATGATCGGCTTGCTGACGTGGGTGCAGCTTCAGGTGATGGGTGTGGGAAACGCCGCGCTGCTTGCGGTGATCATCGGGACGATTTCGCTGATACCGACGATTGGCGGCTTTATCGCGCTCATCCCGCTGTCGATTATCCCGCTGCTGAATGGCTCCAATTCGGAAGTCTTCAGCGCGATGCCCAACGGACTATTCGCGCTGCTGGTGGTGATTGTCAACCTGTTCATCTCACAGTTGATATGGAACATCATCGCACCGAAAATTCTTGGTGATGTGCTTGACCTTCCAATCGCGGTCATCATCGTCGGCGTGTTTATTGGTGCAGCGGTGGGGGGTGTGCTGGGCGCGTTTTTGGTCGCGCCGATCATGAGTTCGATCCGTATTTTGTTGGCTTACGTGATCGCCAAGATCAACATGCGCGATCCGTTCCCCGGTCAAGCCGCACCGTTCGAGTTTGGGCAAGCTTCTTTCACAAGACAAAGTTCTGCGAATGAAGCCGTGAATTCATCAATGGCGCGCGGCGGAGAAACACAGGCATAGGTAAAATTCTCATCGCAAAGGATACAAAAAGGGTGACCAAATTTCGGTCACCCTTTTTGATTAGTTGGAGGGGGCAGCAGTGACATCAGCGGGCGGCGGTGGGCTGTTGTCGCTGCCTGTGATAGGCGCGGCATCATTGTCTACGACGGTAACGTTGATCACGCCGGTGCCTGTCACACCCGCGAACGGCGACCCGAACAGATTGCTGGTCGTACTGTGGGTGATTTGTGTGAACAGCGGCGACGTTTCCGGGTTTGCGTCGTCATTGGCAAAAACCGTGAAGTTGCGTCCGGTGTTCCAGTTCGTGTTGTTCAACTGGCGCGATGCCGGGCTGAACACCAACTGCATCGTATCGTAGGATGGGATGATGGTCACGCTTTCACCGGGCGCGGGCGATTGACTGAGGCGCACGTTGTAGATCACGCTTGTTCCGCCTTCGGTGACGGTGAAACTGACACGGTTGACGATCACGAATGGAGTCGCGCCCTGTGTCGGTGTGGGGGTAGCAGTCGGCGTAGCAGTGGGCGATGGCGTAGCCGTAAATGTGGGTGTTGGCGTATGGGTAGCGGTTGACGTGGCAGTAGCGGTGGGCGTAGCTGTCGGCAGCGCGCTGTCGTTGTCGATCACCGTGACGTTGATCGGGCTTTGTCCTGTCAATCCGGCGTAGGGCGAACCACCAAGTGAGCTGGTCGTGTTATGTGTGATAACGACGAACAGCGGCGACGTTTCGACTAGCGCATCATCAACAGCGGTGACGGTGAAGTTGCGTCCAGTGTTCCAATTCGTGTTGTTCAATTGGCGGGATGCGGGCGAGAAACTTAACTGCGCCGAATTGTACACGGGAATGATAGTGACGCTTTCGCCGGGCGCGGGGGAAGTTGTCAAGCGCACGTTGTAGATGACACTCACTCCGCCTTCGGTGATGCTGAAGCTAACACGACTGGCGACCACCCCCGCGGGCGCAGGACTAGTGGGCGTGGGTGTGGAAGTCGGCGTGGGCGTGTTGGTTGGCACAACATTGAAATTGACCGTATAGGTGGTGTTGGTCGCTGGTGGATTAATGTCGTGAGTCTGCGCGCCGCCGTCCGACCAGTTATTGAACACGTAATTTGTGCCGCCGATGTTTTGCGGTGAGGACACACCGATGCTGCGGATAATCCCGGTGACACTTGGGAACGTGATCGGCAGTGTGATCGGCTGACCGTCGAGCGTGCCTGCCGCGCCGCTGATGTTAGAACTGAGCGTGATATTGACGACGCGCGGGAGAATGTCGATGAATGTCGTGTCGCTTGCGCCGTCACTGTCAGTCACGGTGAGATAAATGCGATACCAAACATTGGTCGCTGTTTCACCCGTGTTGGGGATGGTGAACGATCCGCCTGTCGCGCCGCTGGTAGGTTCAATAAACGGATGCGTGTGCGTATCGTGGTGGAATACGACTTCCCATGTGTAGGCGCTGGCAGGGAGTGATCCATCTTCTGTATCTGTGCCTGTGCCGCTGTAATTGATGATCTGACTGCCATTATAGAGCGAATTGGCAGCCGGTGCGGTAATCGTGGCAACAGGTGGATTATTCCCAGTGACGGTGAGTGTGGCATTCAAACTGGTTGCCGTGCCGTAAGCGTTGGTTGCCACACAACGGAAAGTTGCGCCGTTATCCCCTATAGCGACGGATGGTATTGTATAACTTGTGCCTGTCGCTCCCGTGATGTTGACATTGTTCCGCTGCCATTGATAGTTCATCGGCGTTGTGCCCGACGCAGCACAGGTGAACGTAGCGGGTGAACCTTCGCTGACAGTGACATTGGCGGGGTCTTGCGTGATGGTCGGTGGAGTGTTGCCAAAACCAATGCGGCGAACACGTCCATCATTGGCGTTTGAACCGCGCGCCAACCAGTACAAATTGCCATCGCGCGAGACTTTGAGATCGACGATATTGTTATCTGTCGATGTGGCAAAGCTGTAGGTCGTGTTGGTGGAATAGTCCAGCCCGCGCACCCAATTCGAGCAGTAATCGGCAAAAAAGTAGTCATTCGCGTAGCTGGCAGGGAACTGGTTGATCACTGGGTCGTAAAATGTGCCCCCCGTGATCGCGCAGCCTGTGGGCGCAGCGCCGGAATGTGCATAGGCATAAATGGGATTAGTGAAATTTGGGAAAGTGGCGGGATTGAACATGCCTTCGGTGGTGGGCCAACCGTAATTTGCGCCCGCAATTCCTTCGTTGATTTCTTCCCATGTCGCCGCGCCTACGTCGTTAATCAAGATGCGTCCGGTTGTGGCGTGAAAAGCGAACGTGTACGGGTTGCGTAAACCAAGCGTCCAGATCGAACGATTATCGCCCGTCGCCGTGTTGTAGAACGGATTATCGGTTGGAATGGTGCCATCGGGGTTAATTCGCAGCACTTTGCCCAAGCGATTATTGAGCGTTTGCGAATTCGATGTGGTTGCGTTTTCACCTACGGCGATATACAACATTCCATCAGGACCAAAATGCATCGCGCCGCCGTTGTGATTGGTGGCACTGGTGAGGTTCTCCAAATCCATAATCACGAGTTCACTGCCGGGGACGACGAGATTACCATTGGCGGTGAAGCGGCTGATGCGATTGTGAATCGGCGTTGTGCTGGTGGTGTAATAGAGATACAGGTAGTTGTTGGTAGCGAAATTGGGATCGAAAGCGATGCCAAGTAACCCGCGTTCGCCGCTGGAATTGACAGTGAGTGTCATAAACGGTGTGGTCAGCAGCACATCATTTTCGATAATGCGAACCGCGCCGCTTTGCTGCAAGACGAACAGCCGACCATCGGGTGCGAACTGCATAGCAGTCGGGCGGGTGAGACCACTGGCGATTAAGGTTTCAGTGAAACCTGTTGGCAGAGCTGCCGCTTGCACGACTTTGGGCGGCGCGGCGGTGATGAGCATAAGCAGCATCAACGCGCAGAGCCGCGTGAACAACATAAAGACTCGTGACATAGAAAAAGTCCATAACTGTGATGAACGTCTACATTAGCTTATATCCATTGTGCGGTGATTCGCTCAAGAGGACTTTTGGCTTGCAAGGCGGGGCAGGGGGCAATTGTGAAGGCATCCGTACAAGGGTGAGAATTCGGTTGTTGTGGTGGACAGGGAATACCTTTCCACCACGTTGGTTGGAACACTACACCGCCGCGAAGAGCCGTTCGAGGCGCGCGAGATAGCCGGAATCCCCCAGTGGATCATAATCACGTCGCAGACGGCGATTGATAAAGTAGCGGAGCGCGTCGGGTTTGACCGTCGGCAGATTGTGATCGAGTTCCCATGCCGCTTCGCGGAGCATGAGCGCGGCTTGCGCGGTATGCGCCAGCGCATCGGCAAGGCGGCGAGCGTGTGCCTGCTGCATTTGCGGATTGGCGGTGGCGATGTGCTGAATCATACGGAGCGACTCTTCAAGCGCGGCGCGGATTTCATCAGCAAGTGGGATGAGCGCGTTGTGCTTCACATCATTGAGGATAGCATGGATGTGTTGTGCGAAGGGTTCGTGTAGGTTATAGCGAGAAAGATCGCGCAAGACCTGTAAGCACAATACATTGTGCGTGCCTTCCCAACTTTCGAGGACAACCATATCGCGGTAGAGGCGTGGCAAAATGCTAAATGATTCGATTGCACCGTTGCCGCCTAAAACTTCAATCGCGCGGTGAATCGATTCGCTGCCGCGAATGCTGGTGATGTACTTGTTCAAGTTAACGAGCAAGCGATAGACAGCTTTGTCGCTATCTGTCCCCGCGCCCGTTTCGATTTTATCGAGCAGGTGTGCAAGCGCGAATCCGCTGGCGGTGGCGGCGTAATTCTCGGTGAGAATATCCGCGACAGCTTCTTGCACCAGTGGATACTGCGCGATGGGCGCGCCAAAGGCTTCGCGCGAACAAGCATAGGTCGCCGCTTCGATGGCGGATCGACGCATGATGCCCGCGCAGCTTACAGCATTGAGCAGCCGCGATGTATTGAGAACGAGTTCAACAGTAATCTTGAATCCGGCATCCACTGCGCCGATGGGATATGCAACCGCATCAACAAAATCGAGTTCGGCGCTGGCGAGCGTGCGTGTGCCAAGTTTGTCTTTGAGGCGGCGAATGTAAAAGCCATTGGTCGCGCCGTCATCGAGTTTGCGCGGGATGAGAAACGCGCCAAGACCGCCTGTGCCCTCTTCCCCGCCTTCGGGGCGTGCCATGACGAGAAATTGATCGGCATTGATGTTCGAGCAGAACCATTTTTCGCCGCTGATTCGCCACGTGCCATCGCCGTGGTCAACCGCGCGGACGGCATTCGCGCCCACATCACTGCCGCCTTGTACTTCCGTGAGGAACTGCGCCCCATGCTGCATTGTGGCATAGTTCGAGTCAAGCAGCGGGGGGAGAAATTTTTCGCGCACGGGGGGAGCGGCAGCTTGTTGTAACGCGCGAATCAAACCGGATGTACAAGCAATCGAGCAGCAGTGACCTGCTTCGCCGCTGTGACTTAAGAGATAAAACAACGTCATTTGCGCGACACTGCTGCCGGGATGCGCTTGCAGCGAAAGAATACCGCTTCGCCACACCAGCGCGCCGTTAGAATCATGGTTGGGGTGAAATTGAACGGCTTCGATGCGTTCGCCAATGCCAGAATAGCGCATCAAACGCGGGTGATTGCCGATTTCGTCTTCTTCGCGCGCGGCGGGATCAATGGCGGTGGCGCAGTCCGCGCCAAACTGCGTGAAGTTCGGTTGGGCGGCGGCATAGGCGGAATCGCCCATGTGCATACGGAGAACGTTTTGCAGATTGCGGTCAGCGGTGAAAAAATTGCGGGGTTTAGACTCTTCCCACGCGCGTAAGGCGGTGCGCGCGCGTTCGGGTTGCGGGATAGTCATAAGCGTGTCCTCTACAAAAAATCAAATCATATTTTGATTATACGGGAAAAGCACAGGGCATGGCGTGGCGCAGCGAAGCCATGCCCCCACAAACACAGTTATAGACCGCTGGCAGTCACCCCGTACTCGCCGGAACTGTAGACATACACGGGTGTAGAGATGTTCCCTTCCGCGTCGGGTTCGCCTTGTCCAGTCCACTCAAATACCCACCGTGCATCGCTGATGGTCAAGTTGACGCAGCCGCGACTTTGGCGATAGCCAAAGAGATCGTGCCAGTATGTGCCGTGCAGACTGATGCTGCCATCGAAATACATCACCCATGGGACGCTTTGCAGGGCGTAGGCGTTTGGCGCTCCTGTCGCGCCGCTCATGCCGTCGCTGGGCAGTCGCGCCCACACATTGAACAAGCCTTCGTTGGTTTCGGTGCGTTCCAGACCGCTGGAAATGAGCGTGGCGTAGACCGGGGTATCGTCTTGGTAGGCGACGAGTGTTTGCTCGTACAGGTCAACGGCGATCCACTGCCCGCTGATCCCTTCTGGGCGTTCAATGCGCTGGACTTTGGCGACGAATCGCTGTTCTACCCATTGATTCGGTCCGATCATGTACCAGCGCCAACCTTCTTCGTCATAGGCGGTAGCGAAGATGTTGACCAATTCGTATCGCTGAAGAAAGCGCCCGGTGGAGTTGTCGCGTTCGCCGCCGGGGTAACGTGACACGGGAATCCGGCTTAGATCGAGGACGAAGGCGAACGGCAGCACGGTATCCGATTGGAGTGTGACTCCACGAAAAAATGAAGGCTGTGCATAAGTGGCGCGGTTGCGTTCGATCCACTGCCCGCCTTGAATTTGCAACCAGCCTTCAACATTGGTGTTGATGGCGTTAACGAAATTAAACCCCGCCGGAATTTCCCCGATCAAGTTTCCGCCGGGAGCATCATAAGTGGGTGTAGCGTCGCGTCCAACACGCCAAAAGCTGTAAGTGTCGATGGTGTAAGCATCCAAGGGCACTTGGTTGACCAATGGGCGCGGGTTGGCTTCGATGATCGCAAGACATTCGGGACTGAGTTCGCCGCCATCAGTGAAGGGCGCGCATACCGTTGGGTCAAACGCGCCTCCGTTAGACTCGATGACTGTCGGCGGCGGATTGGTGTCGGTTTGGGATTGAGTATTTGCCTGAGGGGTATTGGTCGCAAACGCGAACGCAGCATCGCTTTGGGCGAATATCGGGCTGATGGCAGACAGCATTGTGAATGCGATCATGCCAGTGAGCGCCGCGCATATCAACATGAGCGCCGCAGTTCCACGACGAAAACGAACGATCATGCACACATTCCTCAAGATTTTGGGTGGACATTGGTACGCCCAATCGTAGCAAGAGGATGCATGGTTGACTAGGTTGTGTCCGTTTGTGGCGGTCAAACGTGGGTGAAGCGTCGGGAAAATAATCGGGCGACCCGAACGGATCGCCCAATTGAATACTAAACGAAATCAGCCGCCCCGACCACCACCGCGACCACCGGGATTGCCTTGCCCACCGCGACCCGCCCCTTGCCCGCCGGGATTACCTTGTCCGCCTTGCCCCCCGCGACCACCCCCGCGACCCGCGCCTTGCCCGCCGATTTCGCTATCCGCTTCACCACTGTCACCGCCGCCAGCGCCGGGGCGTGTGCCGGGTTCATAAGGGATACCGCACAGCCAGCGCCAACCCCATGCCGGTGCCCACGCCGGAGGCTGATTTTGGCACGCTGGGAATGTCCCACTGGGTGTAGGCGTGGCGGTGGGAGTTTCCGTCACTTCAGGGGTCTCTTCGGGAGAGTCGGTTTCTTCGGGTTCTTCGCAATTCGGCGTGAGCGAGCCGCTGTTGTACGCTTCGAGTGATTCTGCCAGCGCGATCATCTGCTGACCTTCTGGCGACGCGGGCGAAATGCCGTAAGGCAGCGCGCCAACATATGCCGCCAGCAGCACATCGGCTTCGGCAATCGCTCCGATAGCAGCCTCAGGATCCGCGCCGTTGAATACATTCAGTTTAGCGGCAATCAACTGAACGGCAAGCTGCGTGCTGGCATCGCCACCGCCGCCGGGCAGCAGCGCCAACAGTTCAGCTTGTGTGTAGACTTGCGCGCCGAGCATCAACGCATCGACGGGCCATGCGTCTACCCAACTTGACCAATAGCCCTGCCCAAGCGGACAAGTTTCGCTATCAGGGGTGGGCGTTGGGTCTTGGGCTTGGGCGATGCTAACACCGATCAACGCGGCTGTTATAAGTAGGCTGGCAAATGCTAATGTGCCAGCAGCAGTGAGTTTACGAAGGAAAACATTTTTCATCGTGCTTCCTCTCCGGGAAAACCTTGACGATAATGGTTAAACCGTGAGAAAGCATTGATTGTCGCATGAAAAGGAGTAGGACAATTGGGGGATTTTTAATGCATCAAGGGTGAACTTGTACATTCACCCCTGATGAAATGCAGTTTACTGCCATGTAATGGGGGTGGCAGCAGGGTTGAAAACCTTATTTGCTGCACCAACTTTGTTCTGCCAATCGGGAAGCAGAGGGAACACCATCTCGGCTACGCGATAGGCTTCTTCAAGGTGCGGATAGCCGGAGAGAATGAATGTGTCCGTGCCGAGTTCGACATATTCCATCAAGCGTTCAGCAACCGTGGCGGGATCACCGACCAACGCCGTACCTACGCCCTTGTTGACCAAGCCAATGCCCGCCCACAAATTCGGGCTGACTTCGAGCGATCCGCGATCTCCATTATGGAGCGATTTCATGCGTCCCTGCCCGACAGAATCGAACTGCGCGAGTTTGGCTTGATTGGCGGCGATCACATCTTCAGTGGCGTATTTAAGTAGATCATCGGCGGCTGCCCAAGCCGCTTCTGTTGTTTCGCGCACGATAATGTGCAGGCGCACACCAAAACGCATAGAGCGCCCGTATTTCGCCGCTGCCGCGCGCACTTTGTCGAATTTTTCGGCGGTGTCTTTTGGCGGTTCGCCAAGCGTCAGGTACAGATCGACATGTTTGCCCGCGACTTCGATAGCTGCGGGAGATGATCCGCCAAAGAACAGCGGCGGGTAGGGAAGCTGCGCGGGAGGGAACGCCAGTTTTCCTCCGCGAATTTGAATGTGCTTGCCCTCAAACGTGACTTCCTGCCCGGTGTACAGTTTGCGCCAGACTTCGAGAAATTCGTCGGTGACTTCGTAGCGTTCGTCGTGGCTCAAGAACATGCCATCGCCCGCCAATTCTACCGGATCGCCGCCCGTGATGATATTGAGCAGCAAGCGCCCTTCAGAGAATCGGTCAAAGCTGGCAGCCATACGCGCCGCCAGTGTGGGTGACAAACTGCCCGGACGGAAAGCGATCAGAAATTTCATGCGTTTGGTGAGGGGAATTAGCGACGATGCCAGCACCCATGAATCTTCGCAGCCTTGACCCGTCGGCAGAAGCGCGCCAGAGAAACCAAGCGCATCGACTGTTTTGGCGATGGTGCTCAAGTAATCGTGGCTGGTATTGCGACGGCTGTTTTGTGTGCCTAAATAGCGTGTATCCCCATGACCGGGGATGAACCATAAAATATCTTGCAGCATCTTGATAATCTCCAAGTGTCTATCGTTGTTCGACTTCGCGTAATTGACTGACAAAAATATCTAACACAGATTGTAAGCGCGCTTCGAGTTCGGGGCTGAAACCGGGCGGCGTATTCGGTTCAGTCGCGGGAACAAATTGACTGTCGAGCAGATACATCCCCGCCATGATGCGATCCGCGCCGAGCGCCGCCAATACAGGCTTAAGCGCGTAATCGAGCACCAGCATGTGATTCGGTGCCGCACCGCTGACAATCGGTAGGACAGCTTTCCCCGCCAGCGCGTTTTGCGGAAGCACATCCAAGAACAGCTTGAGTACGCCCGTATACGCTGCCTTGTAGACAGGCGTAGCGATGATCACACCCTGCGCGCGCGCAACCAGATCAATGTGATCTTTGATGCTTGCGCTGTCATAGCGTCCGTGAATCAAGTCATCGGCGGGCATGTCGCGCACGTTGATCGAGCGCGCTTCGATGCTGCGCGCGGTAAGTTCGCGGGCGAAATACGCAAGCACCGCCGAACTGCGCGATGTGGTTGAAGGACTGCCACCAATGGTGACGACGAACGGGGTCACGGTCATCGTATCAGCCTTCCGGGTTGTTCTTGTCATAGGGGATGATCTTGTCCCATTCGTCGGGCGCGGAACGCGCGACCACCGCGACAACGGGCTCGGTATCGCTCATGTTGTAAACTTCGTGCGGCACACCCGGTTCAATGTAGATGAAATCGCCTGCTTCGTTTTCGAGCGTTTTGCTCAAGCCATGCCCGTAAATATGGCGGACGCGCCCTTCGAGAATGTAGAGCATGACTTCAAAATCGACATGAATATGGGCATAAGCAACGCCGCCGGGTGGAATGGTGGCGACATTCATCGACAGCCCGCGTGAGCCGACGTTACGTCCGCTCAAACCCGTTTTGTAGCGAATGTTGTTCCACTCGCGGTTGTTACCGCCCCCGCGAATCGTCCAGATGCCGCCCGCGTCTTCGACAGGCGCTTTGAGTTCGTCGTAATTGTCGGTCATCGTGCGTTGTCCTTGAATGGAGCGAAAGCTGCGCCGATTTTACACGAACACCGTCACATGGGCGAAACATAAAAGTAAAGAAGCTCGCCGCAAAGTTACAAAGATCGCAAAGGTGTGATGGGGCGATGCGCCGCCATCGCCCATAACGACACAGGATGGTTATGCACGCTGACCTAGTTTGCGTTCGCGTCCTTCGCTTAGCGCAAGGATGTTTTCGCGGTGGCGGTAAAAGACGATCAATGGAACGAGTAGATACAGCAAATAGACCGGCGCGAAAGACCCCATCGCCACCATGACCACCACCAGCAAACCAACTAAACCTGTTGTGACCAGCACCGCCAGTGACACATAACGTGTCACCACAACGATGACGACCCAAATTGCCATGATGCCCGCGACCAACAGGGGAGGGATGAATGTGAACCACGTGCCAATCGTCGTCGCCGCGCCTTTGCCCCCACGTAGTTTCCCCGTAATGAGCATGACCCAAATCGAATAGGTGTGACCGAGAATCGCAGCAACCGCAGCGATCACCGTGGCAAAGGCATGTTGATCTTCGGGGACGAACGAGCGCGCGAGCAAAATCGCGGCGATGCCTTTTGTGCTGTCGAGCAGCCATGTTAAGCCACCCCAAAAGTATCCCAGTGAGCGCGTGATGTTATTCGCACCCATGTTACCGCTGCCAATCTTGAATACATCGATTCCGTGCAGCTTGGCGATCACCCAACCGACGGGGATCGCGCCGATTAAATAGGCAGTCGCAAATAATAAAAGTACAGATTGAATTTCCATGTCGCCCTTTCAAACCCTCTACTTTTAGACACCACTGCAATCGCTGAATTACAACGGTGTCGCTGCAATTTAACAATGAAAACACGATAGGGATCATGTTGATGCTTAAGTTTGGGAAAAATTCACGAAAGTCCCATTTACGGCGCAAATGTTCGCATTTATTCGCGCGATACCCATTCATACAACGCGGTGAACACGGCATCGTTTGGCGGCAGCATCACCTGCTCGATCCACACGTTAGGGAAGGTGAGGCGCAAAAACTGCACGTAATTGATGTTTGGCAGCAGCGCATCAATGAGCGCATCATGAGCATTCGTGCGGTCAGGATCGATTTCTGCGAGATAAGGCGCGGCGGAATCGCCCGTCAACTGCGCTCGCCGCGCGTTGTACAAAGATCGCCAAATGGCGGGCAGCGCATCGGGAACTGTCGGTGTGTTATTTTCCAACGCGATCAAAGCATCGAGTGGGATGGCGAGATACAGCGTTTCGCCGTTTGCCTGCGCTTGAGTAAGGCGCGCGCCTGCCGCTGCGGGATCGCCCGCCATGAGTAAGCGCGCGATTTCGCCATCCGCGGATAGTGGGGTTGTCGATGCGAGTTCAGCACGCAGCGGCGAGTCATTCCAACCGGAAAGCAGCGGCATATCGGGATACTTCGCCAACACGCGCTGATACGCCGCACGCGCAAGATCGAAAACGCCCGCGTTTTCGGCGTAGATGGCAAGCGGGTATGCGAATCGCGGCTCATCCGGCGCGGCGGTGATCGCCCGCTGCTGAACGACAACGGCTTCATCCCAGCGCCCCAACTGTGCCAGCGCGGCAGCTTGATTGACGAAATTGAGCGCGTATTCGGGCGCGAGATCGGCAGCGCGAGCGAACGATTCCGCCGCGCGCTCGAAAGCGCCACCTTGCGCGAATAACACCCCCTGCTGCTGATGATAGACCATCAGTGACGGATCGGAATCGATTACGCTTTGCATCGCTTCGGCGGCTTGGACGTGCGAAATACGTTCGCTTGCGCCGTCGCTTAAGATATTGATGTAGCGCCCATAGTTGATCGCTCCGAACATGCCCGTCACGAACAAGATCAATGCTCCGAGCGCGACGGGGATAACTGTGAATCGACGGGGGTTTGTAGGGGACGGCGTATCGACAGGGGCGGCGGCGATGCTCATCACGAAAATCGTCGTGATGAACACAGATGGAAGCATCGCAGGCATATCAAGCAGGTGATTCGTGCCAAACCCGATTACTGCAAGCGCAGCAGCAGCGATAACGCCTTGTTCAGTAGAATCCGCTGCACCGTAATTTCGCCATACAGCACGCAGAATCAGCACTGCGGACACAACAAGCGCGATCACGCCGATGATGCCGAGTTCGGCAGCGACGTGTAGGATGATGTTGTGCGCGTGACTGTGCGGTTCGGTGGGCGGCGTGGAATTGAGCGCGGCGAGTCCACCGCCAAACGTAAACAGCCCGCGTCCGGTGATAGGCTGTTCGATAAACAAGTTCAGAGCGGTTTGATAGATAAACGCACGTAGATCGAGTGAACGGCTTGGATCGGATAGTGAAGCGATCACAACCGTAGTGACAGTAGTCCCCGCCATGAGGATCACCAATAGGGTGGCGATAGCAAACGCACGATGCGTAATGATCCATGTTTGGATGCGTGTCCGATTAGTGCGCGCCATCACGACCACTGCCACGATAACCACCACGACCACTGCGATCCATCCGGCGCGCGAAAAGGTCAATGCCAACAGGGCTAACGCCAGCACACTGTAGATCGCCATGATGATGCGTGTAATCGATTTGCTTTCAATGGCGCGGACGCACACAAAGGGGATGAGCATGACGAGAAACGCCGCGAGTGTGTTGGGATTGCCGAAAGCGCTTACAGGGCGCGGCAAGCCGATCAAATTGGGATTGCGAAGTTCGTTGAAAAACTGGACATAACCGAAATACAGCACCACCACGCCGACGATTAACAGCGCGTTGATCAACAGTTTGCGAGAGAGCGCGCGGCGGACGATCACGTCAGTGAGGATGATCCACAACAGCGCGTACACGCCGATATACCACAACCCCATGACGATGCGCCGCCAATCATCGGTATTGGCGATGAGCGAGAGCGCGAACGCAGCAGCCCACAGAGGCAGCGCGAGATCGAGCGCGGTGGGCACGAAGGGCGTGTTTCTACGGCGCACAATCCACAGTAGGGCAAGCACGCCGAGCAAAATCACACTGAACAGGCGCATCGACGAATTGAGAATACCGTTATATGTTCCACCTGTAACGATGAAATACAACAGGGGAAGCGTGATGAGTAAATAGGCGGGAAAATCGCGCAGACGCATGGTGTGAGCTATTCTCCCGCTTCGACTGCTGTGAGGGCTTCGCGGGCGCGTTCGTTGAAAGGCGCGCGCTCTAGGATGAGTCGGTAAACCTGTATCGCGCGGTTGGGCGTATCGTCGATGCTCAGGAAATAGTCGGCAAGCTCAAAGTACACATCAACGAACGGATCGCCGGGGGTGATCATGCGCGCCTCAGCGCGGAAATCGGCACGCCGCCCTTGAAACAACACGCCTTCAAAATTCTGCGAGATCGCTTGAATAGAAAGCGCACGGATGATCATCTCACGGCGTTCTTCTTCGGTTTCCGCGTAGGCGATTCGCAAGCGGGGAATCGCATCACGTTCGTAGTACACGCCGATCAGTGCGGCGCGTTCAAGGTCAAGGCGCGCGCCGTCCATATCTTCAAGTACCGCGCGAATTTGTGACCGCATCACGTAGATGTCTCCACGCGAAGGCGCGGCGGCAATCGCGGCATTGATCGCATCCAACATCGCGCCATATTGGGATTCGCTCTGTGGATTGTTCCCAATGGTGTGGTATGCAATCGCCGCCCGTACCCAGTTGTTTTCAGCCTCCGAAATGCCATCTTCCCCTTGCCAATTGGCAAAAACAGATGGGATTTCATCCGGGAAAATCGCGGCATAAGTTCGCAAACGCACTTCGGGATACTGTGTGTCGGCATACTGACGCACGGCTTGCCGGCGTAGTTCGGTCTCTGTCCAAAATGCACGGTGATCCGGCGGAAAAGTGATCGAACGTATGTAAGCGTTGATGATCGCTTCGGGTTCAGCGAGATTATGTGCTTCTGCGATGCGCGCCCACCCGAACCATGCGCCATTCGTGGCGTTGATGTTTCCCGCCCGTTCCAGCGCGTCGAGCGCGGAGGTGTATTCGCCGCGTAATTCATAGTGGTGGGCAAGGTTGATCCAGCCCGTGTCCCATGTGGGTTCAAGTTCGAGCGCGCGTTGATACGCTGTGATGGCAGTTTGCGGATCGCTGGCATTTTTCGCTGATAGATATTCGATTTGCAGCGGGTACAGCCGAAGCGAAGGATCGATTTGCGCGGCAGTTTGCGCGGACGCGAGATCGCCAGCCGATACACTGGTGTTAAACGTCGTGTGCGCGCGGTCAGAAATAAGGGTCAAGAATCCGCCGAACAGCGCGAGCAAGATAATGGACACATATGCAGGGATGCGATCCCCTTTCAGCGGCGGATCGATTACGGTGCGCGGCGGGGTGATGCAGAACGCGATCATGACCAATGCCAGCGTCACCAGCGCCGTGATTGTGAACATATCGAATGCGCTGTGAACCGCCATGCCGATCAAAGCGGCGAACACCCCTTCAAGTCGCAAGCGGCGGGCGGGATTTTTGGTTTTTTTCCACTGCCGAAACCACGCCAGCCCGATCACGCCGATGCACCCCGCGCCGACGATCACCCCCAGTATGCCCGTTTCGGCGGCGGTATTCAGGTAGACATTGTGCGCCGTTGAAAGGCGATCATCAGGATTTGACGGATCGCGCACCTCACGCAGTGCGCGCCCGAAATTGCCCACGCCGACACCGGAAACCGGATCGGACATGAACATTTCGACTGAACTGCGCCATAAATCCATGCGGAGCAAATCGCCGCCAATACGCGATGGATCGCGGCTGATGAGCAAAATAACAGCGGCGGTGGCGCTCACGATGATCACGCCCGCGCCCATGAACACCAATCGCGGGATGCGTTTGTCATCCCACAGTCGAAAACCAATCAGTGTGACGATGGCGACTGCCAGCGAGAGCAGTCCGCCGCGCGACGACGAAAGGAACATGATGACGAATAAGGCGACAGCCAATCCCCAGAGCGCGGGTTTGTAATCGCGGCGGCGCACAGTAAGCGCGTAGGTGATCGCCAGTGTGACCAACGGAGCGGTGTATGCTGAAAGCCATGTACTCACGCCGAACGGCTGATCGAGGCGGGGCAGGACTGGCGGGAAGGACATATCACTTCCAAGTAAGTTGATCCAGCCGTGGGTATCCCCTGAACCAAACAGCCATGTGTATGTTTGAAATCCCGTCGCGAATACGACTACCGCGCCGATCATCAACTGCGTTTCCATGAGCAGTCGTCCGCGCCCACGCTGGATCATGTCGATGAACACGAGCAGTATTAGCGCGTGGTTGATGAGAAACCATGTGCTTTCAAAGGCGATGCGCGCATCCAGCGCCACTGCCGATGTGAGCAGCCACATGCCAACTGCCGCATAGATCAACGGATTCAGCGGACTTGGAGGTAAACCGCGCCCTTTGATAATACGCGCGAGCAACCACACCAGTAGAACAATGGTGATGATCACATGATGCGCGGCGCGAATGGAGAAAACTTGATAATAGTAACTACTGCCGCCCAAAAACACGATGTAAAACGCAAGCAGCAAAAATCCGATGCGGCGCATGGCAGCCTTTCCGCGTGATTTGTGTCATCAACTCCCAAATTCTCGCCAAGCATACCGCATTATTCACCCACGTGTGCTGTAAAATAAAGTGAAGAAATGTTCATGTAAGGAGATTCATTCACATGGCGCAGCCATCGGCGGTGTTCGGCGCGGCATATTCCGGCGCGTATGATTCAATCTATCAGGACAAAGATTACAATGCCGAATGCGATTTGATCGAGCGTTTATTCACACAGTATGGAACACAAAAAATCGCGCATGTGTTGGATTTAGGCTGTGGCACAGGCAATCACTCGGTGACATTGGCGCGGCGCGGTTATCAAGTGATGGGCGTAGATTTTTCTGAAGAAATGCTGGCGGCAGCGTGGGTGAAAACAGGCAGCTTGCCCCCGCTTTCAGAAATCGACTTTTATCACGGGGATGTTCGCACTGTGCGGTTGAATCAGCTGTTCGACGCGGCGATCATGATGTTTGGCGTGATGGGGTATCAGGTCGAAAATGTCGATGTGTCATCCGCGCTTGCGACGGTGCGCGCGCATCTGGTCACGGGAGGACTGTTCCTGTTCGATGTATGGTATGGTCCCGCCGTATTGGCAATCCGCCCTGAAGCGCGTGTGAAGGAACTCATCGTTGGCAATCAACGATTGATCCGCGCGGCAAGCGGCGAACTAGACACATTCAGGCAAGTGTGTCGCGTCGATTATCGCATGTGGCGCATGGAAGATAACCGGCTGGTGGGGGAGACTCAAGAAACACACTACAAACGCTACTTCTTCGCGCAAGAACTCCGCTATTTTCTAGAAAAAGCGGGCTTGGAATTGATGAATTTAAGTGGATTCCCGAATTTTGAACACCAGCCTGATGAAACAACATGGAACGTGCTGGGCGTGGCTAAGGCGGTTTAGCGCGCTGTTAGATCATCGGGATTTTGAACACTGCGCGCTGCGATTCCGTTTTATCCACGACACATACGCCCATACGCTGTAAATCGACGGCTAAATGGATGCGTGAATCCCGTTCAAGCGTGTTCCATGCGTCACGCATACTCGCATAATAGAAAATGTCATCAAAGATGAGGACAGCACGGTCAGCTAGATGAGGATAAATCTGCTCGAAATACGCCAGTGTCGCTGCGCCATCGTGATGCCCATCAATGAAGGCGTGTCCGATGGGGGCGGCTTGATTAAGCACATCTTGCAGCGTATCTTGAAAGCGCCCAACAACAACACGGGTATTGTTCAAACCCAATTCCCGCAGATTTTTCTGGGTCAATTCTGCTAAAGCGGGAGCGCCTTCAAGCGTGATGAATTCGCCATGCCCGTTCAACTGCATCGCAGATGCTTGGTATGCTGCCGAAATTCCGACTGCCGCGCCTAGTTCAATGCCAACCGCGGGTTCAAACTTCCGAATCAGCTTATGCAACATCAGCACCCAAATTTCATATTTGCTGATTCGGCTCATTTGCCCGACAGTAACTTGCTGTTCCACTCCTTGTGCCATCTGTTCGGGGGTGCGCGCTTCATCCGCATCCCCCGCGCCATAGTCAATAATCATGATGGGGGCTTCGGAACGATCCAGCGCATGTCGTTTCGCTTCAATACGGCGCACCCAGTCGCGTTCTTGTGTATCCAATAGTTGGTGAAAAGATTCTCGCAGCGCTGCCGACAATCGCTGACCACTGGGGCTAGTCTTAGCGAGCGCGTTCAGTTTGGGAGCGGCTTGCAGCGCCAGAAATTGGCGGTAAACAAGTTTGGCAGCGCGGCGTAGGCGAAACGGCATCAGGTTGATCACTTTCTACGACGGTTTATTCACGTCGCGTAGGGAATGTCATATCCGCTCAACAGTTATGTTAACAACAAACAGATGGTGACGCACGTCGTCAAGCAAAGATTCGCGTGCGTTTAGCGTCGCAGCGCGCTCGTGTAAATGCTTTCTAAATTGCGAACGAGCGCACCTTCGCTGAATTGATCGACACAAAGTTGGCGAATGACTTTAGGGTTATACAATGCGTAGTTTTCGCGCATCTGCATCAAGGCTTGTGCTAGGGCGTCAGCATCGCCGGGGGGAACGAGTATGCCGGCTTCAGGGGTGACATAATCTTCTGGACCACCAGATATTGTCGCCACAATCGGTTTTCCGCACGCCATCCCTTCTGCCACACTAACCGCGAAAGTCTCAACATGACTCGACGAGACGATCACATGGCAGTTGTTGATAAAGTCGCACATTTCAGCGTCGCTTAAACGTGGGATAAACTCCACTTGTGATGTCAGATTCAGTCGTGCGATGTGTGCGTCAACTTGAGCCCGCATAGGACCATCGCCGCGAATTTTGAGAAGCGCATCCTTGCCACCAAAAGCGCGATGAAAGGCTTCAATAAGTATCTCAAAGCCTTTTCGACGTTCCCGGAGTTGGGCGATCACGCCAAGTACAAATGGTGATGCGGACAGCACACGATCATCTGGGGTAAAGGTATCGGTATTGATCACATTGCCGATAACTTCAATCGGTACATCTGGGGCGTAACGATGGAGTGCGCGAACTAACGATCTTCCAACAACGATCCGCGCGGCAGAATGCTTGAGGGTGTAACGCGCTATTTGCTCTTGACCGGGGAAGATCACCAAATTTTCAAGAAAACTGCTTGAGTGTTCGGTCAGAATAACCGGAATATCATGCTTTGCCCCAATGCGCGCCGCCAAATATCCGCCAAAGAACGTATTGTGTGGGTGCAAAATATCCGGTTTGCCATGCGCGCGAACATAGTGTTCAAAGGCGCGCATCCCCGCCTTCTCAAGCAGCCACGCCACAATAGGCGGCAGGGGGCGCGGAAACCATCCCCAGTGCATCCGGTATACAGGATAATCTGTAAAGATACTTTCGCGGGTGGTCGCACGCAACGATTTCAGTCCGTCTAACTGAATTTGTTCGCGGGTGGTGCTGAAGCGTGGAGTGACGAGTACGCCGACTTGATGTCCGGCTTTATGGAGCGCGTTCGCCTGCCGTTCGACGAAAATACCGGTCAAACGCTGCACCCGGCTGGGATAGTAAGACGGGATAATCAAAATATGCATGACGTGTCGATTTAATCTTTCTGGGCGAATGTCAGCCCTTTTTCTGCCAGCTTCTCACGCAAAATTCGTATCGCTTTTGGTCCTACGCCGTGCAGCGCCAGCAGTTCTTTTTCAGTGTATTCCGTCAGTTGTTCCAGTCGATAAATGCCTGCCGCGTTCAGTGCTTGAGTCGTGGGTTCACTGGTTTTGGGCAGTTCATTTTTGGGTGTTTGAGCCATATGAAATCTCCTTTTCATTCAAATGTGATTTCGCGACGTTCGTGTGATGATTGGTAGATCGCCCGTACCAACGCCAGTGACCGCCGCGCTTCGCGTCCATGCGTCAATGGCGCGCGGTTTTCCCACACGGCTTCGATCATTTCCGCGATTTGTTCCCTGTGGCTGTAGCCGTACACCGACGGCGGATCGACAGCTTCGCGGGTGAGGATTTCACGCTCGTGTTCCAACTGCCCCGCGACTTTCCAAATAACTTTTCGGTTCAGTGCCGTGCCGCCCACTTTGACTGATCCTTTTTCACCGAACAAGGCGACTGATCCTTCAAGATTTTCGGGGTAGGTCACAGTGGAACCTTCAATGGTCGCCAACGCCCCGCTTTTGAACTTGACAACTGCCACACCCACATCTTCCGCTTCCATTTGGTGCGCCAGCGTCCCCGTGTAGGCGTACACGCTTTGCACATCGCCCATCAGCCATTGCAGCGCGTCGATGTGGTGGATCGACTGGTTCATCAACGCGCCGCCATCCATCGCCCATGTGCCGTGCCAACCATCTTCGTAATATTCCTGTGGGCGATACCAGCGTACTGTCGCACTCCCCAACAGCAGCCGCCCCAACGCCCCTGAATCGACCAGCGCGCGTAGATCGCGCATCGGCGGATTGAAGCGGTTTTGCAGAACCACGCCCATCGTCACGCCCGCGTTTTCGCACGCAGAAATCAGCGCGTCGGCATCTTCGACTGTGAGCGCGATGGGTTTTTCGACCAGCACGTGTTTGCCTGCTTGCGCCGCTTCGATGCCAACTTTGGCGTGCAAACCACTTGGCAGGCAAATCGACACTACATCCACGTCTTTGCGCTCAAAAATGGCGCGGTAATCGTCATACGCATCGCCGCCGTAAGTTTTGGTGAAATGCTGCACGCGGCTGTCTATCAGGTCACATGCGGCGACGAGTTTTGCCCCGTGCGAATCCGACAGCCCTTGCAAGGCTTGGGCATGGCGCGGCGCGATACGTCCACAGCCAATAATCGCGAAATTCAACGGTTTATTCATTGACGATGGGTTCGTCATCGACTTGCATCCTTGAATAAGATGAAATACGCATCTTTCACGCGCTCTGGCGACAAGTTGGCTTCGGCGAAAGCGCGGGCATTCGCGGCAAATTGAGCGCGTTCAGCCGGATCATCGACAAAGCGGCGCAGCGCGGCGACCATGGCGGACGAATCGCCAATCGGCACGATGATCCCCGCTTTCGCCCGTTCAATCATGGCAGCCCCTTCGCCGCGAATCGCCGCCGCGATAGGCGTGCCGGTTGCCAACGCTTCGTACATCTTAGCGGGCAGTGTTCCCCCTGCCACCGAATGATCGCGCAGCGCGATGATACACGCATCGGCGGCATTCCATATGGCAGGCATGTCAGTGTGGGGCAGCACCCCCGTGAAAATGACATTCGTCAAGCCGCGTTCGCGCACTTGTTGTTCGACATACGCCGCTTTCGATCCGCCGCCCGCGAACAAAAAGGTCGCATCGGGCATCGCAGCAGCCGCATCGATCATGATGTCAAAGTCATACGTCAGGCTCATGTTGCCGATGTGCGCCACGACAAACCGATCCGCTGGAAGATGATACTTGGCGCGCACTTGGGCGCGTTCGTTGGTCAAGTGTGGGCGAAATACATCGAGATCAACCGCGTTTTGGATCAGCGTGACTTTTTCAGCGTGCGGATACACGGCGAGAATGCCATCACGCACGCCTTGCGTCATGGCGACCAAGTGACGTGCATCGCCATATGCCCATCTTTCGACTTTCGACGCATACTTCACCAGCGCGCTGTCGGCGCGGAGCGCGCCTGTTGCCACCGCCGATTCGGGCCATAGATCGGACACGTTAAGGATCATCGGCGCGCGTTTGACCCGTTTCAGCCACCCGCCCGCGATGCACATAAACAAAGGATGCGATTCGACCAGAATCACATCGGGACGGCGCAGAAAGGTCCCACGCAGCGCCGCCGTCACCATCAGCGACAGTTGATTGAGTATCCGCGCTTTGTTGCTCTTGCTCGGTGACGTATACAGCCACACGCGGCGCACGTCCACCCCATCAATCGCTTCGTTGTAGGTCAGCTTGCCTTTGTACGGCGGCTTGATCACACCTTCGGGGTAGTTGGGCATCCCCGTGATCACGGTGACGTTATGCCCGTCCTTGACGAGCAGCCGTGCCAAGCGGCTCAAACGCACCGCCGCCGCGCCAAATTCCGGCGGGTAAAATTGGGTCACAATCCAGATACGCATGGCGAAAACTATGATCCCGGGGCGGGGGTGATAGTCACGGCGGGCTGACTCCACGCGGGCAGCGGTTGAGTCGCCGCGTCGTACCACAGTTCCGACGTGATCAATGTGTAAATGCTGGTGTTCAAGTTGCTTGATTCCGCTTGATGCGCCGCCCAAATACCTTCAACAGCGCGGCGGTCAATCCAGTCACGTTTGGTCACGCGGTCAAACAGGAAAGCCTGCACTTCATTTTTGAGCGATCCGCGCAGCCATTGGGCGAACGGCGTGGGGTAGCCGAGCTTATCTTTTCGGTTGATCACCGCGTCAGGCAAAACGCCTTTCAACGCCTGCCGCACGAACCACTTGGTTTCGATGCCGCGAATTTTCTGTTCCGCAGGTACGCCGAGCGCGAACTCGACCATGCGATGATCAAGAAATGGCACACGCGCTTCGATGGCATATGCCATGCTGTTGCGGTCTTCGTAGTGCAGCAGCGCGGGGATGCTGTCACGTAAAAGCGCCTTGTATAAAAATCCGTTGAGCGCGTCCCCGCTCTTAAGCTCTCTTTGTGGCAGCGATTGGGCGCGATCAGCAGCGCGAGAGGCGGCATCCGGCACAAGCACATTCACAGGGGTACGCCCGGATTTCAAATACTGCACGATGCGGTTGGCGAACTCGCGCAAGTTGAGCGATGCGTTAAATCGTGATCGCAAGCCAAGCACGAACTCCGTTTGTTCTTTCAACCAGCGCGCGGGGTCGCGTCGGCGCAAATCGCTCAAATAGTACACCACATAGTTGAGATACCCCGCGAATAGTTCATCCCCGCCTTGACCATCGAGCAAGACGGTCACGTTGCCGTGCGCCAGTTCCATCACGTGATGCTGTGTGTACAAACTCGCGCTGGCGGTTGGAATGTCTTGATGCCATGTGATCCGCTCGATGCGCCGCATGAAATCGTTCGGCATGGGCGTGACGCGGTGCGCCAGCGTGTGAAACTCGCGCTCGATTAGCTCAACATAGCGCGTTTCGTCCAGCCCTTTGACAGGAAATACCGACGAAAAGCTGTTCATGCTCCCGCCACCGGAACTTGTTCCGGCAAGCTGTTCCGTCGAAAGCGCGACAATCGTGCTGGAGTCCAATCCCCCGCTTAAGCATGTCCCCACTGGAACATCGCTTCGCAGTTGCAATTTGATCGAATCGCGCATCAGGCGCAAAAACTCGCCTTGCGGATCAGCATAATTGTACGTGGCGTGGGCGCGCTCAAGATCGATATCCCACCAGCGCACAGGCTCGGATATTTTCCCATCTTCAACCATGACATAATGCCCGCCGGGGAGTTCTTTCACGCCCGTGTAAAACGTCAGCGGCGCGTTGTAGATGCCGCCAAAGCGCAGAAACCAGTACAACTGATCCATATCAGGATCAGTCGCATTCGGCGCATTGATCACAGGCGCAAGCGCGCGCAATGCTTTGATCTCGCTGGCAAACGCGAATCCATCGCGCGATGGCACGTAGTAAAACGGCTTAATCCCCAAGTGATCGCGCGCGCAGAACAGCCGTTGATTCGGCTGATCCCACAGCGCAAACGCGAACATGCCGATAAAACGCCCCAAACATTCCACGCCCCATGTCGCGTAGGCTTGGATGATCACTTCTGCGTCACATTCCGTCCGAAACGTGCAGCCCAACGCGCGCAGTTCGTCGCGGATTTCCAGATAGTTGTAGATTTCGCCGTTAAACGTCAGCCAGTATTGCTCCCCCGCGATGGTCATCGGCTCATGACCCTTGGGCGACAGATCGATAATCGCAAGGCGGCGCTGCGCGAGGATCAAATCCGCCGAGAAAGTTAAATCGCTCTCCATGCGCGGGAAGTGAATATCAGCAGGCGTATCTTCGCCGCTTCGTTCGTCGTATTCCCCGCTTGCTGTGCGAATCAGCACATAGCCTTCGCCATCCGGTCCGCGATGACGCATGAGATCGGCGGCGTGCAGCACGGCGAACCTATCTGCTGTTCCCGCGAAACGATACAAGCCCAGAATTCCACACATATCGGCATGATCCTCTCTTATCGCGTATCATTATAGGGGAAATGTGCGAATTTGAACGTAGACGAAAACCAAGATACGTCCCAAAGGTGGAAAATCATGATCCACGTCGCCATGATGGATGATCACCCGCTGATCTTGAAAATTCTGCGGCTCGAACTGGGGCGCGAAAGCGATCTGCGGCTGATTTGGGATACCACCGACGCGGCGAAGATGTTCACGCTCATCAACCAGCGCCCACCCGATGTGCTGGTACTCGATTTGTCCTTCGCGGGGCAGGAATTTGAACCCGTTTCGGCGGTGCGCGATCTCAAAAGCCGCTACCCCAAAATGGGTATCTTGATCCTCACCGCATTCGATGATCCGGTCTGGATCGAAGAACTGCTGCGCGCGGGCGCACAGGGCTATGTCGTCAAAAGCGATGATTTTTCACTCCGTTTAGCCGATGGTATCCGCGCGGTGTCGCAAGGGCGGGCATTTTTGTCGCCTACAGCAGCGGCGGGATTAGCCGCGTCACGCCAGCGGTTTACGTTGACTAACCGTGAACGTTCCATCTTGCGACTGGTCGCGCAGGGACACAGCAACCCTGAAATTGCGGACATGCTCGGCGTAGCGAACGGCACAATCCGCAACCACATCTCAAATATTTACGCCAAACTTAACGTCGATACCCGCGAAGGCGCGGTCAAGGCGGCGCAAAATTTGCGTGAACTCCCCAAACCGGGCGCGAATGCCCGCCATGAACTCCGCACACCTCTCAATTCGATTTTGGGCTTGGCGCGGCTGCTGCAAGGGCGCATCGTGCGTAACGGATCGCTCACCGAAGCCGACGGTGAATTCCTGATCCAGATCATCTCCGAAGCCGAACGGCTCGACGCGCTCATTGAGGAATACCTCTCATGACAAGTAAAACCATCCTCTACGTCGAAGATCATCCGCCCGCGCGCCTGTTGATGAGCGCGATCATCAGCGATTTGACCGCTCACACGATGGTATCCGCTGGTACGGGCGCAGAAGCGTGCGAGATCGCCGCCCGCATCAAGCCAGATTTGTACATGCTCGATCTCGATCTGCTAGATGGCGATGGACGCGCTGTTGCTGAAAGCCTGCTCAAACTGCACCCCGCGCCGCTTATCTTCGTGTCCGCTTATGCGGAAGCCATCCGCACGGGCGATCTCTCGCAGTTTGCATCCGTGTCCCACACGTATCTGGCGAAACCGCTTGATCCCGAAAACGTCGTGCAGGTCATCGAACGGACATTGGCGTAAATCCTCATGTGGCAAGAACTCTTAGGTGGACCGTGGCCCGACGAAACGAATCTGCTGCCGCCGCCTGTGCAGCGCAAAGCCGCCGCCGAAATTCAAAAATATTGGCGCTTGCGTGCGTGGCAAATCGCGCTTGGCGAACTGCTGTTGTGGGCAGCGGCGGAATTTCAAGAAATTGCCGCCAGCCATGTGTATTTGGCGTTGGCGCTGTGCGTGACGCTTGTATATGCGCTCGGATTCACGCGCTACACCCGCCTGTGGCTGATTGGCAGCGTGGCGCTTTTGCTCTCGCAGGGCATGTTGATCGGCGGGTTGGGCGCGGTCACAGCACTCACCGTGATTATCCCCTACACGTTCGCGGGAATGCTGCTCAATGGGCACGAACGAATCTTTGTTCAGGTGGTATGTGTGCTGGCATTCTGGGCGAGCCTCGTCTACGAGATTTTGCCCGTGTTTCCCCAACTGTATCCGCCAAGCTATATCCTTGTCAGCTACAACATCTTGCTTGCCGCATTCGTCTTTCAAACGCTGCGATTTCTCAATCAGCTTGCCGTGCAAATCAATTCAGCATTTGTCGAAGAACAGGTACGCTTGCAAAGCCAGCAGTTTTTAGCGCGTGTGAGCCATGAACTTCGCACGCCGCTGAATTCCGTGTTGGGGTTCGCTAAACTGCTCCGGCGCGGCGAATTCACCGAAACCCAATCCGGCTATCTCGACCACATCATCGAAGAAAGCACACAGCTCAACCGCTTGGTCAGCGATTTGCTCGACAGCGCTCACTTAAGCACCGGAAAATTGACACTCAATCTCGAAACTGTCAATCTCAACGATATCTGCGCGGCGGTTGCGAACGAACATCGCCCGACCTTGGGCGCAAATGTGACGCTCAATACCAATCTCGCGCCAACCTTGCCGCCGATACAAGCGGATCAAGTACGGTTGCGTCAAATCATCGGCAATCTTGTCTCTAACGCGGTCAAGTACACGTCGCAAGGTGAGATACTCATTCGCACCCATCAACATGGGGATCGCATCTTTGTGACGATCAAAGACACAGGCATTGGCATCCCCGAAAGCCAGCAGGCGATGGTCTTTGTCCCGTTCGTGCAGTTGGATAACCGCAAAATCGGCGTTGGGCTAGGCTTGGATATTGCCCTTCAACTCGCCAAATTACACGGCGGCGACATCAAACTCACCAGCGCCCCCAACGTCGGCAGCACCTTTACCCTTGAACTGCCTCTATAAAAAGAATCGCCGTCTGTCGCGGCGCAATAGATTGCGCCCGCTGTACTTTTCACCCCCTTCCCACACCGAATTTCCCCTCCCGCCATCGCAGCTGAGAGGGCGACAGTAGCAGTTGTGTAGGGGCGGCTCGTGAGCCGCCCGCCGACAACAGGCGCATCGCGATGCGCCCCTACATGCAAACCAATCCATCGAAAATTCTTAGTGTCGCCCCTCCCTGCGATAGCGGCTGAGGGGTTGGGGGAGGGGTGTTTTTGTGCGCTTGTCACGGATCACCCGTGACGCAAAACGGACGAATCCATTCTCCCTTTTCGCTATGCTGAAATCACTTCACAAACATGGCAAAAAGGCGAATCCTCATGATCGCACAAGCGGAACACCCCGCGCCGAAAACCAACACCGGAACGACCTTATACGCGGGCATGGCGTTGATCGTCGTGTCCGTGCTGTTCTTGATGCGTGATCAACGCTCGGCATCGTTCATTGTGCAAATGCTCACCGCGCTTGTCGCGCCCGTGTTCTTCTATATCGTCGGCGGGCTGTCGATGCGCTATCTGCGCGCGCCGCTGGCATCGCCGGGATTGGTCACCACTGGAGCTTGGCTGCTCGTCGTCGGTTTGATCCACTTGCACACGCAGCGCGATCTGCTGCCCGGCAGCGCGCCCAATTTCTATTGGTCGATTGCTTCTGTGCTGGTCGCCGTGATCGTCACACTGACCGGGCGATACATTCAATTTGCGCTCTTGTATCCACTTGCGCCGCTGGTGCAGATCAACGCGATGTGGGCAGTCATGGGCGTGATCGGCGTGCCGCTGACGTGGATTCCCGCGCTCTCGTTCGCGCTTGTGATCGCGTGGTGGGAAATCCCCTCGCGCACAGGCAGGATGGGTGATGTTTGGCATCACACCTACAAAACCAGCGCGGTTTTGCTCACGCTGTTTCTGTTCATCTTCAGTTATTGGCTGCCCGCACCGACGGACCAAGTTGTGTTAGCGACATGGGGCGCGGGCGGGCTGATGTTGATCGCGCTTGGGCTGCGTTATGGCGTGGTCAGCATGATTCCATTGGGGATTGTGATCGGCGCGTTTGCTCTGGCATGGGGATTGCCCATAACGCTCTGGTCGGTCTCGTGGTTAGCGCTGGCAGTCGTCACGATTGCCTTCATCGAACGGCTCAATGGGCAAAAACGCAACGAATCAACCGCCAAAGCGATGGAATTCTCGATGGCGCTGGCGATTGCTCTCAGCGGCGCGGCGGCGGTTTTCGCGGCGGCTGGCGGGGTGTTCGGCGCGCAGCTTCACCCGCTGGCGATCACGGCGGTGCTGCTCGTCAGCGGCGGACAACTGCTCTGGTTAGGCTGGCGCAGACAAAAAACCTTCGCTTCGCATCTCGGCTTGTGGCTCACGGCGGCAGGCTGGGCGACCTTCTATTTCGACTGGTTGGGCAGTACCCAAGCCTTCGGACTGTGGTTGGCGTTGATGGCAGCCGCCGCGCTCTTGATCGAGCGCCTGATGCGTTCGCATCACGCCGCCAAACCGAAAAGCAGTTTCACCGTCTATGATGCCGTTGTCCAGTATCCGCTGGCAGACCTCGCCATCGGCTTGAGCGTGATGATCCTTATCTGGACGGCGAACAACATCAACGCCGCGCCGCCGCTGTTGATCACAGTCACGCTGTTGGTCACATGCGGTGTGTGGATGATCAGCGGACTATTCTACCGTCTGCCCGCGCTGATCCACGTCGCGCTCTGGGTCGCGCCGCTTCCGGTGGCGCTGCTGTTGATGTACCTCAATCCGGCGATCTGGTCACTTCCGTTAATGGGGATGGAGTGGCAGATTCTCGCGGTCATCTATCTGGTGATCGCCGCGGCGCTGACCAAACGACTTCCGTCGCTGCGACTGCCATTTTATCTCGCCGGATTCGCCTATCTCGCTTTCGGTTTGACACTCTCGCTCCACAGCCCGATTTGGCTGCCTGTCAGCTTGGGGATCGTGGTCATCGTTTGCTTGATCAAGGCGGCGTTGATCGCAACCGACAACGATCCAGTGTGGTCATTTGCCGCAGCCAAAGTCATTTCGCCGGATAAACGCCCCTACGCCTATCAAGCCCTTGAAGACCTGTTTTTACTCATGGGCGCGTGGCTTGCCGTGATCTGGCTGCAATTGATGTTGGGTTACACCAATCTGTCGATGCCGCAGCAGGGCATGACGCTCGTGATCCTAAGCGGCGCATGGTTCACACTGGGGCGGGTGATCACGCAGGTATGGCGCATCAGCGGATGGATGGTTTACAGCGCGGGCTGGCTCATGTGGTTGATCGGCTTGCTGCAAGTGTTCTTCTCGCCAAGCGAAGCCATCATCGCCACCATCGTTGGCTTAGTCGTGTGCGCTGAGGCACTTTCTCGTTCTCGCGCATCCTACTGGATGCCGCTTGCAGTCATGCAGGTTGTGTTTATCACGCTGCAAGGCGCGCGCTTGCTCTCGCTTGAACCCGCTTCGCTGTTATGGGGTGTCGTGCTGGTTGTGACCCTCGGCGGCATGGTACTGGACCGCAGCAAGGACATCCAGCGCCATCGCATTGGGCGGCTCACAGCGGCGACAAGCACAGGCATCGCTGTAATACTGTTTGCCTTAAATTACCCGTTGGCTTCATCCGGTATCTTCGGTCTGTTGGCGATCATCAGTGCGGCGCTGCTCATCTACAAACGCTGGGAATTTCTCCTGCTGTTTAATGCCGTGTTCCTGTCGTGGATTTACTTGGGCGCGATTGCCGTCTACTGGCGCAGCGCGTGGCTTGAACCCATCGGCGGCGCGGCTGCAACCTTCGGTTTACTGGCGCTGTTAAATGTCGTGCTGGCGTGGTGGTTAGGCGCTCGACATGCGCCGAAGGCAAGCCGACGCGCCGCACCCATCCTCGCGCTGGTGATGGTATTCATTGCGCTGGCAGTGACCGCGAACTCGTCCGCGTTGTTTCCTCTCAATTGGGAGTCGGCGCGCGTCACCTTGAGTGCTGCGGGGTTTGTTCTCGCATTAGCGATCATCGTCGGCATAAAGCGAGCGATTCGCACACCGCGCCCGTTCAGGCGCGCAGCCCGCCGTCTGGTGTGGTGGATTCGTCCGTTGTTGATCTTTAGCCAAGCCTTAACCTTAGGCGGCGCGTGGGTACTGCTTTCGGCATCGACGGCACACGCATGGAGCATCAACTCGATGCGCCCGATCACATTCGGTTGGATGATCGCCGCACTTCTACTGACGATTTACGCCGTCGTCGCCTATCGGCTGCTCAAGCATCCCTTATGGTCAGCGGTTGCGCTTGTTTCTGGCGGAGTGGTGTGGTTTGCGTTCGTCAGTGGGTTCATCGCTGCCAACGGCGGGTTGGACGATCACATGATGCTCATCACCTTGCCCATTGGAATAGTGCTGCTGTGGGCGGCAAAAGACAATTGGATGCATCTCGAAAAACCCAAACTGCTCGAATGGTTGGCGATCATTCTGCTTGTCGGCGGGGCAGCACAGTACTGGATGTTCGTCAACCTGACCCGCGACCTATCCGGCGAATGGATCGCCCCTGTGCCAATGGCGCTGCATATTATCGGTTTGACGGCTTACGGGTGGCTAACTCGGCGTGGACTGCCGTTCGGTATTGGGGTGTTTTTCATCGGCGCTGCGCTGGTGTTTGGTGTTGCTCGTGTGAATATTTGGCTGATGCCATTGTTCGCGGGCGGCGGCTTAATCACGCTCTCGCTCATCAAAGAAACCCGCCGTGACTGGCTCGACTCCGCCCGCACCGCCTATCGAACCCACTGGTCTCGTTAAGCGTTTCAAATTACGCGCACGGTAGGGCGGGGTCTTGACCCCGCCGTGTCTAAAGACCTTTATACAGAGAGAGAATCTCGTCGAGCCTACTCCCTCCCTACGAACGAAACTTGTTTCGTTGGGGAGAGGTTGGGGAGGGGTGAGGCGATCTGCTTGATAAACAGGCAGAGACACATCTCCGCCCGCCCAATTACGCATGTGCGCGATCCCATTTGTCCAATGCCTCATACAGTTGATCCATGCTTTCCAGCACGAAAAACTGTTCGTGATAGTGGTGTGGGCTGGCGGCAATCGTTTCAAACGCCTCAATGTCGAACGGCAGCAGCTTGACCGATCCATCGAACGCCCGTGCCATCTCCGCTTTGGACGAGTACAACCCCGCGCCGAGCGTTTTCAGTTCGCCGCGCTCTTTGATCAACCCGAATTCTACCGTATACCACCACATTGTCTTGATCGAATGGCGGTGTGCTTCCGGGTGGGCAAGCGCCGTCTGCCCGAACCGCTGACAGTAATCCGCGAATGTGCGATCCGCCATAAACGGCAGATGTCCGAACGCATCATGAAAAATATCCGGCAGCGGCGTGTAGTCCATATCGTCGCGGTCACGGATGTATTCCGTGATCAAGAATTCTCGATCCGCCATCGCCACAAACCAGTCTTGATCGCTCGAATACTGAATATCCGTGCTGACCAGTTCCCAATTGACCATCGGTTTCAGCACGGCGCTCATGGCGGCGAAATCAGGGATGCGGTCAGCGGTGATGCCAAGCTTGTCGATGCCTTCGAGATACAGGCTGTGTGCATATCGCTGCACTTGATCCCACTGGCGCTTATACATCAAACGCCACGTGTCGTGTGCTTCTTCGCTGAAGGCAACGAACGGGCGGCGAATGCGTGAATTCATAACCATCTTGAAAAACCCCTTTCAACCCCTTGCAGGGAAAAACATAAAGGTTGTCCCTAAACTTTGGGACGCTCTAAGTTGAAGAAATCGTTGACACGGGTATATGCGCTCCCCGCCAAGCGACCAATCGCGTGCAGCTTCTCTATGTCAATCTTGTCCTCACCAATCAGCAGTTCATCCGCGACATGCAAATGCGTTACCCGCCCAATGACGACACTTCCCGCGCCCGGTTCGCTGCCCAAATCGATGAGATGCGCCAGCGTACATTCGTAGTGGATCGGGCTTTCCCCCACGCGGAATGGCTTCACCGTAACAGATGGCACAGCCGTGAGCTTCGCCAGTTCAAACTCATCCACGCTGCTGTCATATTCACCGGCAGTCAGGTTCATCGCTTCAGCAAGCGATTCAGTCACGATGTTGACCACGAATTCGCCTGTCTCACGGATGTTCCGCAGCGTGTCTTTGGGTGATCCATCCCGTGTGCGAATCATCGGGCTAAACACCACATGCGGCGGATTCGCCCCGCCCGCCGTGAAGAACGAAAACGGGGCGAGATTTTTGCGTCCATCGGCGCTCAACGTCGAAACCCATGCAATCGGGCGGGGGACAATCGAGCCGATCATCAGCTTGTAGAACGACTGCCATGACTGGGGAGCGGGCGTAATTTCCATAATGACGGTTGATCTCCTGTTTGGGCTATTCACCCGGAGTCTACTCGCCGTTCCCTTCCAGCCAAGAATTCATGTATTCCGGCTTCTCGAATTCGAGCGCATCGACGGTCAGGTGCAGCGGATTAAACGTATCGACCATCACGGCGAGTTCTTCCGTCTTGACCGCGCCAATCGACTTTTCCGTCGCGCCCGGCTGTGGTCCATGCGGCAAGCCGCTGGGGTGCAGCGTGATGTCATACTTTTCGATGCCCTTGCGCGACATAAAATTCCCGTCGCAGTAGTAGATCATCTCGTCGCTGTTCACGTTCGAATGGTTGTACGGCGCAGGGATGCCTTCCGGGTGATAGTCGAACAGACGCGGCACAAACGAACACACGACGAAATTCCACCCCTCAAACGTTTGATGCACGGGCGGCGGCTGATGAATACGCCCTGTAATCGGCTCAAAGTCCCGAATATTGAAAATCCATGGGTACAGATACCCATCCCAACCCACCACATCAAACGGGTGATGATCCAGCACATGCCGTGTGATATGGTCACGCGCTTTGACGCGCACTTCAAATTCGCCGCGTTCGGTATGCGTTTCTAATTCCTCCGGCACACGAATATCCCGTTCGCAGTACGGCGCGTGTTCGAGAAGCTGACCGAACTTGTTACGATAGCGTTTTGGTGGTTCGATCTGCGATGGCGATTCAATCACGAAGAAGCGTGACTCGCCTTCATCCATGATCATCTGCCATGTCGTCCCGTAGGGAATGACGATGTAATCGCCCGGTTCGTAGCGCAGGTTGCCAAACTGCGATTTGAATACGCCGCGTCCTTCGTGAACGAACCACACTTCATAGGCTTGCGCGTTGCGGTAGAAATAGTCCATGCTGCGCGTGGGACGTGCCACGCCGAGCGTCACGTCTTTGTTGCCCAACAGCACGCGCCGCGAAGTAATCGCGTCTCCACCCGCCGGAATAGGCGCGGTTTTGAAGGCGCGATGACGCAGCGCGCCAAACTCGACATACTGCGGGACAGCCGATCCGCAGTCCTCTGTCTTGAGTACACGCGGCGGCAAAAAGTGGTGATACAAAAGCGATTGAATCCCGCTGAAGCCTTCCAGCCCCATCACTTCTTCGCGGTACAGTTCGCCGTTTGGCTTGCGGAACTGTGTATGCCGCTTGTGCGGAATGTTCCCTAATTTGTGATAAAAGGTCATGTTGACCCTCCAAAACGCTCGTCTACCACCGATTTTTAACCAGAACGACTTTATCGCGGCGCTTTGTGTACCCCGTCACCTACACGGACACAAATCACGACAAAATGTGTCACAAAATTGTCCGAACAATTAATTTTGTCCACCACTTCACAAAGCTGCCGTTTCCAAAACATCTCCCCAAGTGAAGAAGCGTTGTCACAGAATTAATTTTCGCGCTGCGCTTCCAAAAAACGATCCGAAAGCGGTCACATGTGGACACATCTCCCCTCAAAAACAATAAAGATGTGTCATATCTTCCCGTGTGCTGCCCACTGATGGGTGTCACATTACCCATACACCAAAAAGTGTCGTCCTGTGAACGTGTTCCGTCAGGGCATGGCACGTGGGTGCATCTGCGATCCTTACATTGTTTTCTCGCCCACGGTATTCCGCAGCACGCCCAACCGCTCGATCTCCAACTCGACCACATCGCCCGGTTGCAGCCACGGACCGTCGCCCTTCGTCAATTCGAGCAGGCAGCCTGTGCCCACCGTCCCCGATCCAATCACGTCACCGGGGCGCAGCATCACATCGCGCGACGCGCGTTCGATCATCTGCCCGAAAGAATAGTATAGGTCGCGCATATTCCCGTGTGACCGTTCTTCGCCGTTCACGCGGGCGATCATGGTCAAGTCATACACGCCGGGACGATCTGTTGCGCGATCCACCAGTTCATCCGGCGTGACGAGCGCCCCAAGCGATGATGCGAAATCTTTGCCCTTTGCGGGACCCAATCCGACGCTCATCTCGCGCCGCTGTTCATCTCGCGCTGACCAGTCGTTGAAGATCATGAATCCGGCGATGTGCCGCATCGCGTCTTCCGGCGCAATGTTCATCCCCGCTTTGCCAATCACGCACGCGATTTCGAGTTCGTAATCGAGCGCGCTGGAATATGACGGGTAGGGGATGATATCCCCATCGGTTAAGATGGCGCTTGTGTTCGAGTAGTAAAACACCGGCATTTGATACCATTCACTCGGCACACTTCGCCCGCGATTTTCATTCGCCGTTTTGACATGCTGTTCAAAAGCGTAGAAGTCGCGCAAACTGCGTGGTGTGAACGGCACAAACTGTCTCACATCGGCACGATTGAAAACGGTGTAGGTGTGTCCATTCACCGTGATCTTTTTCTGCCCAATAGCCGTTGTGGCAATCACTTCGCTGATCTCGTCTGCTCTCGGCATCCCCAGTTCGATGTAATGGAGTAGGTCGCGAACGCCGCCCCCGCCGATCTCAAGCACGCGGTCATGCGAAATCAGCGCGCCCAGTCGTGTCATGCTTGCGTTGTACTCGACGAAACCAACTAACCGCATCGAAGTTCTGCCTTAAGTCGTAGTGATCCAACACGAACACAAAGTGTGCGGGGTGAGGTTACAAATTCCCGCGCTTTTCCTGTTCCAATTCAATCGCTTCAAACAGCGCCTTAAAGTTCCCCTTGCCGAACCCCTGCGATCCATGCCGTTCGATCACTTCGATGAACATGGTTGGGCGGTCTTGCAGCGGCTTCGAGAAGACTTGCAGCAGATAGCCTTCGTCGTCGCGGTCAACCAGAATCCCCAACTCGCGGATTTGCTGCATATCTTCGTTGATCTTGCCAACACGTTCAGGCAGCAGATCGTAGTATTCGTCCGGCACGCGCAGGAATTCGATTCCGCGCGCTTTTAGTTCGCGCACGGTCTTGAGAATATCGCCCGTTTGAAGCGCGAGATGCTGCACGCCGGGAGTCAGATAGTAGTCCAAGTATTCTTCGATTTGGCTCTTACGAAGCCCGTCAGCAGGTTCGTTGATAGGCAGCTTGATGCGTCCGTTGCCGTTCTGCATCACTTTCGACATCAGCGCCGAATACTCTGTGCTGATGTCTTGATCATCGAAGTGCAGCAGTTGACGGAAGCCCATCACCTGATGGTAGAAGTTCACCCAATGATTCATCTTGCCCAACTGTACGTTTCCAACAACGTGATCGATGGCGACCAAGCCCGCCGTATCATTCGTGTAGTCGATGGCTTTGTAGCCGGGAGCGAACGCGCCGTTATAGTCTGAGCGATCCACGAAGACGTGCAGTGTTTCGCCGTAGGTGTAGATCGCTGCCGTCCGATACACGCCGAATTCGTCACGTTCTTCGCGGGGTTCCCATGCGCTCACCGCGCCGCGTGAAGTCGTCGCTTGATATGCTTGTGTCACGCTGTCTACTGTGAGCGCGACCACTTTCACGCCGTCGCCGTGCAGCAGATGATGCGCCGCGATTTCATGTGTGGGCGAATACGCCGCGCTCACCACAAGGCGAATCTTGCCCGATTCCAGCACATACGACGCGAACTTACGGTTGCCCGTTTCCAAACCGCTGTAGGCAATCGGCTTGAATCCGAAGCCCTTCCACCAGTAGTACATCGCCTGTTTGGCGTTGCCCACATACAGATGAATGTGGTCGATGTTCTTGATCTGCAAGAAGTCGGCTTCTTCCGTCATGGGACGGGAAGCGATCACGTTATCTACCATAAACGGCATCCTTTTCTAAAGTTTGCTGAACAACATTCGCCAACCGCGCCACCGCTTCGCGGATCACGTCTGGTTGGGTATTGGAGAAATTCAAGCGCATGGTATTGCAGAACCCGCCATCGACGGCGAACGCGGCACCGGGGATATAGATCACTTTTTCGCGCACGGCATCTTCAAACATCGACCATGTGTTGACGCTTTCGGGCAGCGTTACCCACACAAACAACCCGCCTTCGGGATGTGTCCATGTCGCGCCCATCGGGGCGAAATGCGTTTCCAGCGCGTCAATCAGCGTGTTGCGCCGTTCAAAGTTGATCGCGTTCAGCCGCGCAAGGTGTTGATCGAGCAGACCGCGCGATAAGAACTCATACACCGCGCTTTGGGTGAGGATGGACGATTCCAGATCGATACTTTCGCGGATCACAGTGATTTTCGGGATCAACTGTGCGGGTGCGACAATCCAGCCAAGCCGCACCGAAGGCGCAAACATCTTGGAGAACGATCCGACGTAGAACACACAGCCATCATGATCGAATGCCTTGATCGGCGGGAGTGTTTCGCCCATGAAACGCAGCGCCGAATACGGATCATCTTCAATCACGGGCACTTCATACTGTGTGGCAAGCTGGGCAATCCGTTCGCGCTTTTCGCGGCACAGGCTGACACCTAGCGGGTTGTGAAAATCGGGGATGATGACCGCAAGGCGGGGGCGGTGCTTGCGGAAAACAGTTTCGAGCGCATCTACGTCAACGCCTGTTTCCAAATCCGTCGGCACGGTGATCACATCCGCGCCGCGTCCGGCAGTCACTTGCTGGATGCCCGTGAAGGTCGCTGCCTCAATGACGGCAGGCTGACCGGGATCGAGAAACAAGCGCGAAAGGATCGTTAGACCCTGCTGCCCGCCGTTGGTGATGAACACCTGCTCGTCGGTGCAGTCCACGCCGCGCGAACGCATATACGCCCCGATCCATGCGCGCAGGGAAGGGAGAAGCGGAGCATATTGCATCGCGCGTGCGCCATCACGCTGCATAACAGCAGTCATGCACTCGTGATACTGCGCCAGCGGCAGGGCTTCCGTCGCGGGCAGTCCACCCGCCAGCGAAATGATTCCGGGCGCGGTGGCAAGCCCTAGTAGGTCGCGCATCACCGAGCGTTTGAGATGCGCCACTTCGGAACTCAAAGCGATCATGGAAGGATGATCCTCGATACTCTTTAGTTGTCAACCTGCCGCTTACGATCCTGAATATGCTTTAACTGTCTGCGTCCCGCTGACGCTAGTCAGCGTCCCGCTCCAGCGGCAGCGAGAGCGTTTGTTTAATTTCTCCCAACACCAGACTGGTCGAAACTCGCGCCACGCCCGGTATCCGTGTTAGTTTGTCCATCAAAAAGCGTTCGAGTTCTTTTCGATTGCGTACCACCACCTTGAGCAGGTAATCATGGTCACCCGTTAAGAAATAACACTCCAACACTTCCGGCATTCCGCGCACCACATCGTGAAAGCTGTCGATCTGCTCTGGCTGATGCCGCTGAAGTGTCACACTCACCATGCACAGCATGTCGTAGCCAAGCAGTTCGCGGTTGAGCAGGGCGAGATACTGCTTGATGTAGCCCAACTCTTCTAACCGTTTGATGCGCGCATGAACAGCAGGCGGCGAGAGCGAAATACGCCGCGCCAATTCCGCGTTGCTAATCGCGCCATCGTTTTGCAGCGCCGTGAGTATCTGACGGTCAATATCGTCGATATCTCTATTCATAATCTTTCACGACTCCTGTGTGCTGTCAATAATTATTCAGATAGTTCCATTAAACACAAAATAAAAATTTGAAAAGCGCGCCAATAGATTAATTTTATTCAATTTTGATGGGCTTGTAAATAGGGTGACAGGGGGAATCAAAAGGGCGACTTCGTGTTCAGGGAAGTCGCCCTCAAATTAACTGTACCGCGAGCTGCTAATCGGTTGTTTCTCCGCTGGCATCCGTTGGAAGGTTTGCGTTTTCCTGTGCGATGGCGATGGCTTCTGCGTCCACGGCATGATCGCTTTCTTCGACCATATCCGAAACCGCGTCGATTTCGTCCGGCGCGGCATCGCGGTTAATCAAGATGACCACTGAACGCGGGGAAAGCATCAAATTGATCTGATCGGAGAGCCGTGTCTCCTGCCCCGGCGGGCAAATGTCATAGGGCGCGTCTACACCCGTATTGACGAATACATACCAGCGTTTGCCTTTGATTTGGGGCAGCGAGAAATACTGGCTTTCCCAGTGCATGTTCATGGCGACATACACATCGTTATCTTGCGCCAAGCCACCTTTCGCGTGCGCGCCGGACAGCATGAATGCCATCGTCAGGCGTTCTTCCGCGCTGGCAGCAGGCGAAAGATCGACATCAAACCAGCTAATGTCAGGGATGCCCGCGTTCTGGTAGTCCGTCCCACGTAAGTGATATCCGTGCCGCAAGACCGGATGCCAGTGACGGAACGCGATCATATGTTTGAAGAAGTTGTAGATTTCCGCGTTCTTTTCGATGAGCGACCAGTCCAGCCAGTTGAGTTCATTGTCTTGGCAGTAGGTGTTGTTGTTACCTTTCTGCGTGCGCGCGACTTCATCGCCCATTAGGAACATGGGCACGCCCTGACTGACGAGCAAAATCGCCATCGCGTTTTTCATCTGTCGCTTGCGGAGCGTGAGAATAGCAGGATCATCCGTTTCCCCCTCAACACCGCAGTTCCAACTGTTGTTGTCGTTTGCGCCATCGCGGTTGCCTTCAAGATTCGCTTCGTTGTGCTTCTCGTTGTATGACACCAGATCATGGAGCGTGAATCCGTCATGCGCGATGATAAAATTGACCGACGCAATTGGACCGCGTGTCGAGTACAAGTCCGGCGATCCCATAATGCGCTGGATCATTTCCGGTACTTGTCCCGCGTCTGAGCGAATGAACTTACGGATCGCATCGCGGTATTTGCCATTCCATTCTCCCCAGCGACCATATGCCGGAAACGCCCCCACATGATAGAGTCCGCCAGCGTCCCATGGTTCCGCGATCAATTTCGCGCGTCCAAGAATAGGATCATGCGCGATGTTCTTCAGCAGCGGTGGGTCGCTTAACGGCATCCCATCTTCGCGCCGCGCCAAAATTGACGCGAGATCGAATCGGAAACCGTCAATGTGATATTCCGTCACCCAATGGCGCAAACAATCGATGATCATGCCCATGACCGCTGGGTGATTGCAGTTGAAGGTGTTGCCCGTGCCGCTGAAATTGTAGTAGTAGCCTTCCGGCGTGAGCATGTAGTAGGTGCGGTTGTCGATTCCCTTGAACGAGATCGTAGGACCATGTTCGTTGCCTTCAGCGGTGTGGTTGAACACCACATCGAGAATGACTTCGATTCCGGCGCGGTGGAGTTCGCGTACCATGTACTTGAATTCTTCAACTTCGCCGCCTGTTTTACCGCCCGCCGCGAATCCCGCTTTTGGGGAGAAAAAGTTCACCGTGCTGTAACCCCAATAGTTGAACAGAATCTCACCTGTTTCGGGGACTTCCTTGCGGTTTTCGAACTCGTCAAAATCGAACACGGGCAGCAGTTCGACTGCATTCACGCCCAAGTCTTTCAAATACGGAATCTTCTCGACGATGCCCGCGTAGGTGCCGGGAAAACGCACGCCGCTGGTGGGGTGTTTGGTGAAACCGCGCACATGCATTTCGTAGATGATCAGGTCTTCGCTTGGCAAATACAGCGGCTTATCGCCCTGCCAATCGAATTCGTGCGATACCACACGCCCACGATGCGGATACTCGCCGCCGTAGCCGCCCATCACACCCCATTCACCGCGCCCGGTCACAGCATGTGCATACGGATCCAGCAGGATCACGTCAGGATTGAAGCGGTGTCCTTGTGAGGGATTAAACGGACCAAACATACGATACCCGTATTCAATTTTGCGATAGTCGATGTTATAGACCGCCATTGTGAACACGTTGCCGACACGAAATTGGTCGGGGAAGCGGATTTCCGCGAACGGTTTGTCCGCGCCTTTTTCGTACAGCACCAGCACGCATCCTTCCGCGTGCTGCGATGCAACTGAGAAATTCACACCATTTGCGATAGGCGATGCGCCGTAAGGTAGCGGACGACCTTGCCCGATGGGCAGAGGTGAGGTGTTGTACAGTTCCAATGTACGGCGAAGTGTCTTAGTTTTCGATTTCTTGCGCGAGAGTGTGGGTGAATTATCGGCGGCAGTGTCGTTGGAGTCGATGGGATTGGATGCCGTCTGCGATGCGTCAATTGCAGAGTCGGTTGAGGTCATAAAAACATCCTTTGTTCGAGTGTGCTGTTCATCATACCAAAAATGCCCACTGAATTTCTTCCCCGCTATACTGTTCTACAATCTTTTTAGGGAAACTTTACTTCTATGACCGAACAACGACGCATCGACTTTAAGACGGGCTACCCTGATCTCGCGCTGGTGCCGCGCGACCTGCTGCTGGCGATCACAACGGATTTGCTGCGCGAAAATCGCGGGATGCAGTATGCGGGCGATGTTGCCGGATCGCAGCCTGCCCGTGAACAGATTGCTGCTATGCTGCACGAATTGTACGGCATACCTGTGCAGACAAATGAACTCATCCTCACAACCGGGGCGCTGGCGAGCATTGACATTGTGTGCCGCGCGCTTACTTCTCCCGATGATGTGGTCATTGTCGAAAGTCCAACGTTCTATTTCGCCGTGACCATCATCGAAGCGTGCCGCGTGCAAATTGTCAGTGTGCCGATGGGACACGACGGCATTAACTTGAGTGCGCTGGAACTGGCGCTTCGCCAATACGGATCGCGTGTGAAAGTCGTCTACACAATCCCCGCGTTCCACAACCCGACTGGCATCTGCGCCACTGTCGAAAACCGTCGCGGGCTGATCGCGTTGGCGCGCCAATATGGGTTCACCATCCTTGAGGATGCGACGTATCAACCCCTGTACTTTGAAAGCCCGCCGCCGCCGTTGATTCAATCGCTCGATGACAGCGGGCGTGTCGCAACGGTGGCATCAGTCAGCAAGCTGATTATGCCCGCGCTTCGCTTGGGGTGGATATATGCACCGGCTGACAAGATCGCTTTGTACAAGCGGGGCAAAGCTGATGGCGCATCCAGCCTGTTGAGCAGCGAGATTGTCGCGTCGTTTGCCGAACGGGGAGAGTTCTTGCCGCAGGTCGAACGAGCGCGGGCGCTGTACAAACGCAAGCACCATGCGATGGTATCGGCGCTTGACCGTTACGCCCCAGCATGGCTGGAATGGGACGCGCCGAATGGCGGTTACTTCGTGTGGGCGAAAGTCCCGCCGCATGTCTCGGTGAAAGCATTATTGGGGCGGGCGAATACATTGGGGGTAGACTTTTTCGCGGGGTCAGCATCGTTTGTCGATGGGAACGATGATTCGCATCTGCGGCTATGTTTTGCGCTCATGAGTGAAGATGAAATCGAGCAGGGGATTGCTCGCTTAAGTGAGGCGCTGCATGAATTCATGTGACATATCCTGACATATCTGTGAAATGCCCTTAAGGGAAGATGTGTCATTATATGTGGCAAGCGGCTGAAAATTGGCACAGGCATTACATACTATTAATAGATAGTAAATGTCAATTCGTTTGTGGTGGTGCAATGTTAAAGGGCGCGACATTCAGGTTGTCGCGCCCGATTGTTGAACAGCTTAGTCATCATCAGCGATGTTGTCGTCCGCCGTATCAGATGTTACAGCGGCAGGTGTTTGCTCATCGTGCGGGGTGAGCCAGTATTTACCGCCGCCACGTTCACGGCGCAAAAATCCGTAATCGACCAGATCGCGCCGCAGCGTTGTGTGATCGCTTGGGAACACGGTCTTGATGATGGTGTTGACTTCCGGTTCGGTATACAACCGATCCGCCTCAAACTTGGTCGCAATCCACCGCAGTACCAGCCCCAGCTTTGCCTGCTTAGATGGGATTCGTTTGAGTATCCCGTTGAAGGTCATATCGCCAAGCTGTTTGCGCTCATCGTCGCTGAACGTGTCCGGCAGCAGGTCGAGCCATCGCCTGTCAGTTTCAACGGGATGCGACGCTGGAATCTTTTCCACCGATTGCACCGCGTTCTTAAACAGTGTTAACGTGCTTGCATTCGCGCGGTAGAAGTGGTTATTCCCTTCCATACGCAGTGTAACCAACCGCGCTTCACGCAGTTTGGCAAGATGATGCGAGATGGTTGGCTCGGTTAGGCTGAGTTTCTCCGCAAGTGTACTGGGATTGCATTCGCTTTCCGCTAACCATTGGAGCATTTGCAGCCGGTTTTCATCGCCCAGCGCCTTGAAGATTTCCAAGAGCCATTGCTGGGTCATAACGATAGACATGATGTTGTTTCACTTTCTCGTTGCGGCACAGTAATTTAGATGTACATCTAATTAGAATGGTATCGAATTGTTTTTATCCGTCAACCCCACACAAGTGGGGGATACTGCTATAGTCTTTGTGATTTGCCGCGCATCCCGTTTATAATTCGCCTGTTTAGTCAAAATGTCCTTTTAGGCAAAACACAAAAATCCTATGGCATACAAATCGTTTAACGACATTCCAGCGCCAGCCCTTAATGCGCTCCTCAATGGAGATCATGGCGAGCCGTTCAGCTTATTGGGGATTCATGCCATCAGCACAAAGCAGTTCGTGGTGCGTGCGATCCGTCCCGCTGCCGCTTCACTGACCTTCGTCAACGATGTGACGAATGAGCGTGTAACGCTGACCAAAGTGAAGCCAGAAGGTCTGTTTGAAACAGTATTCGACGGAAAGATCGACGGACTGCGCTATCACTTTGAAGCCACCCATGAAGATGGTTCACAGCACTCGTTCGTAGACCCGTATGCCTTCCCACTTTCGATGGGCGATATGGATGTATATCTGCTTCGTGCAGGCAAGCACTTGAACAGCTATGACTTGATGGGAGCGCATTTAGTCGAGATCAACGGCGTGCGTGGGACGCGCTTCGCCGTGTGGGCACCAAATGCCTTTAGCGTAAGCGTAATTGGTGATTTTAATCAGTGGGATGGGCGGGTTCACCCTATGCAGCTTCACCACGAAACGGGCATTTGGCAGTTATTTATTCCCGAAGCGCCGGAAGGTTCGCTTTACCGCTATCGGATTCGGTCACACAATATGGGCTACCGCGCGGATAAGACCGATCCGTATGGTTATTTCTCGGAACGCCGCCCCCGCAATGCGTCAATCGTCGTCAACATCGATACCTATGACTGGAATGATGATCAATGGATGCGTGGGCGCGAAGCACGCAACGGACTTTCCGCGCCTATTTCGATATATGAGGCGCATCTCGGTTCGTGGAAACGCAGTGAAGGCGAAAACGGCGGTTTCTTGAGCTATCGCCAGCTTGCCCATGAGCTTGTGCCGTATGTCAAAGAATTGGGCTTCACGCATATCGAATTGATGCCTATCGCGGAACACCCATTGGATGCGTCGTGGGGGTATCAGGTGACGGGGTATTTCGCCCCAACGAGCCGCTACGGTACGCCCCAAGATTTCATGTACTTTGTTGATGTGTGCCATCAAAACAATATCGGCGTGATTCTCGACTGGGTTCCGGCGCACTTTCCCAAAGATGGTCACGCGCTGGCATATTTTGACGGAACGCATTTATACGAACACGAAGACTCACGTAAAGGGGAACACCCCGATTGGGGGACGCTCATTTTCAATTTTGGGCGCAACGAAGTTCGCAACTTTTTGATCGCTAATGCGCTGTTCTGGTTGAAGAAATATCACATTGATGGGCTGCGCGTCGATGCCGTATCGTCCATGTTGTATCTCGATTTTTCCCGCAAAGAAGGTCAGTGGATTCCCAACGAATTTGGCGGAAATGAAAACCTTGAAGCCGTGTCATTCATCCGTGAGTTCAATACGTTGGTGCATCAAGAAGCGCCCGGCGCGGTCACGATTGCCGAAGAATCGACGGCGTGGGCGATGGTGTCGCGTCCGGTGTATATTGGAGGATTGGGTTTCACCTATAAGTGGAACATGGGCTGGATGCACGATACGCTCGAATATGTTTCAAAAGACCCGATTTATCGCCGCTTCCATCACAATAAACTGACATTCTCACTCATTTACGCCTTCAACGAGAATTTTGTGCTGGCGCTGAGCCATGACGAAGTGGTCCACGGCAAGGGATCGTTAATTGAGAAGATTCCCGGCGATTGGTGGCAAAAATTCGCGTCGCTGCGCCTGCTGTACGGGTATCAATGGACACATCCCGGCAAAAAACTGCTGTTCATGGGGCAAGAATTCGGTCAGTGGCGCGAATGGAGCGAAAATCGCGGCTTGGACTGGGAACTGCTGCAAATGCCGACACATCAAGGCATGAAAGCATGGATGCGTGACCTCAACACGCTGTATCAGGCGCAGCCCGCGCTGTACGAACACGACTTCGATTACAAAGGCTTTCAGTGGATAGATGCAAACGATGCTGACAACAGCACGTTTAGCTACATTCGCTATGCCGATGATCCATCCGATTTTCTCGTGGTTGTGTGCAATTTTACGCCTGTAGTTCGCAGAGATTACCGGATTGGCGTGCCGGAACACGGCACGTACAGTGAACTGCTAAACAGCGATTCCGAACAATATGGGGGCGGGAATGTGGGCAACGGCGGCGCAGTTCAAGCGCAGGATTCGCCGTCACACGGGATGCCTTGCAGTTTAGCACTTACTGTGCCGCCGTTAGGGATATTGATTTTGAAGTTAAAACGTTGAGTGAATCCCCTATGATTTTATAAGGGACAGCTTGCGAAAAATCATACGAGAGCTGTCCCGGCTGCTAAACCGGGATAGTCGATAGTCCGCTGATGAGAAACACGATTCCCACCACAACTAACCCGACTGCGATAAAGCCTGCTCCGCGCCCTATTTGCATACGACTTTCGCCCAAGAAGAAGCCGCCAATTCCTAACGCGAACAAGCCTATTACCAGCAGAATGGGGGTGCGATTGGGCAGCGGCGCATAGGGATCAAGCTGCGGGGCGGGCGGCGGCGCGGGCGCGGCATCAAAGGTATGCTCAAAATCATATGTCCGGTCAAACTGCTGCGGAATCGCCACAATCGCGCGCATCCGCCAATCGCCGGGTGAACCGATGTTCGCGCCCTGTGTGAGATACACTCCACCACCCTGATGCTCGAAGCGGAGTTCACTTTGCGTATCGCTGCCCGACAAGTTACGGAAGGTGAAACGAATACGGGTCGCGTTTTCAACGGGCGCGCCGTTTTCATCCGTTAGCGTGATTGTGAAGGTATTCGCGCCGACATAGCCGGGTTCAACGTTCAGCACAGCGGTTATATTGTCTGTCACAAGCGTTTGGGTGTAAGGGTTTGGCGGAACTTGCTGAGCAGCTTGGACAGCGCGCGCGTCTGCAATCACTTTGGCGGGCGCGATGGAAGTCATCGCGCCGACAATCGCAAGCACAGACACTGTGAGTACAATTTCCGTCCCGACTAGCCCACGGAGCCGGGTCGCCCAGATGTCTTTACCCGCTGCCAGCCCGCGATTTGTGAAGAACAAATTGATCGCGGCGATGATCAAGCAGGGGAAGAACAGCCCCAATTTGAGCAGCAGCAAATTGCCATAGAGCGTCGAGAGCAATGCATCTACAGTATGAACATGCAGCCATGCAGCGTAAAACCCAGTGACAAACAAGCTTATCACCGCGACACGAGCGAAGTTGGAGAAGTAACCTACAAGCGCCCTTAACGTTTCTGTTCGGTTGATTTCAGCGGGACGACGCTGCAACGCAATAATCACGTTCACGAATTGGATTAATCCGCCGACCCATAAAGCCGTGCCGCCAAGATGCAGCCAGTCAGCGAGAATGGCAGCGATGGTGTCTGTTGGGGCGGCGCTGGCATGGCTGTACAAGCTGGTTATGAGCAGCATTGCGATTCCCATGAACAGCGCAACCCACAAGAACCAGCGATCTACAAGAGCGAAATACAGTACTCCACCTAAACCAAGCCAAACCGCGATACGAATAAGCCATAATTCGCCAAACCGTGATGAGGATACAAACGCATTAATCCCCGAATTGCCGATGACTTCCGTAATGGGAATACCCAGCGTAAGTGCTGCCTGCATCATCAGCAGGAGTGCCCCGCTGATGCCGAGCGCGATCCAGCCGATCCAGATCAATACTGCCATGCGGTGTTCGATGCGTGGATCACGCTCTTTGACGGATGGCGACCATACGAACTTCCAGAAACCAATACTGCCCACTGTGAGCGTGAGACTCAACAGGTTGATCCAGCGCACGGCAGAATCCGTGACAGGGATGCTTTCGGTGATTTCAGCAGCGGTAGTTGTGCCGCCAACCACCGCGCCAATTGTGATCGGAAAGCTGCCAATCGTCGGATGACCATCGGCGGCGGACACAACACGCCATGACACGGTATAGATACCTTCAGTAAGGGTGTCAGTCACGATGAACATCTGGTATGGATCATTGGGATCGACTTGGCTTGGGGGAAGTTCAATGACCGCACCTGTCGAGTCGATAAGCTGAATGCGGCTGTATGCGGGTTCAAGCGGTTCAGTGAACCACAGCCGAATTTCCGGCGGCGCGGAATCAAGTACCGCGTTCGCTTGGGGAGAAGATTCGGATAGGTTGGCGTGCGCGAATACTGGAAGTACCCTTATGCCCGCTGTGATTAACATGATCAACAGGATCAGCAGTCGGCGCGATTGGCGCTGCATGGTTGTCACTCCAGAAAATTCACTCGCGCTCACTGACATTCATTTGCAGCACCAACCCGCCTTCTTCCAAACCAAAGTTGTTGATGGTGTGCAGACCAATATTGCATTTAAGCAGCATTATGCCCGTTTGAGTTGGTGTGAATTCAATGTCAATTTGCCCACCCTGATGAATGACAACCGTGTCGGTGATGTAGCGCCTGTTTTCAGCCAATGCGATTCCGTCAATGCCGACAACCGTGAATGACGCGCCTTGCAAATGGAGAGGATGAGAGAAGGCGCTCATGCCATAGATTCGCAAACGGACACGATCCCCTACCTGCACATTGATCGGCGCAGTATCGGGGTAGGACTTGCCATTGATGGTGTAGTAATTGGGTTCTGCGCCGCCGACAGATGCTGCCGGGAAAGTCAAGCTACCTGTCACCCGCCATTCAGAAAGCATGATAGGGATGTCAACGGCGGGGGCAGGCTCGTCCGGTTCAGCCGGATCAACAATGAATGCGCCGAACAATCCAAGCGCAACCTGCACCGTGCGGTTCGTAAACGAATAGTAACTGTATGATCCGGCGGCGCTAGCGGTAAATTCATAGGTGAAGGTATCACCCGGCTCGATAGGGCTTTGCGTCATTTCTGGAATGCCCTGCTGGTCAAGCGGAATATCGCGTGCCTGCCAGTGAATAGTCGTGGGTTCGGGGAGCGCATTTGTCAGATTCACACGCACATTGTCGCCTTCGGTCACGCGAATGAGAGGGCCGGGAATCATGCCGTTGTATGCCCACGCTGTCACCTGCACGCCGTCGAGAATTTCCCATGCGACAGGCTGCGCGGTGAGATTAAAGACTTTGTAGCCATCTTGCAGCGTATATTCAAGCGGTTGTGAGCCTTGATCGACTGATGCGGTGGGAACGCCTTCTATGGGAAGCCCCTGTAAAAGTACCACAGGCGGCGCAGTTTGCGGCGTGGGGGGAAGGTCTTCAAGTTGCGGATCAGTCGAAGGTTCATCAATAAACGGATCGCCTGAAACATCGATACCGCCGCCCGGTTCAGAGTCGATACGACTGCCAGATACCGATGCAGCCGAAGTAGGATCGGTTGTGTTTTGAGAGATGGCTGTCGGCTGTGCTGGTGTCAATACAGTTTGCGGCGAAAACAGCAGCCGAAGCAGCACATAAGCGGTTATGGTGAATAAGGTTAGCACCGCGACCGCAGTGACGCGGGCATTCAATGACATCAGTGGGTATCCTCAATAACGATGACCGCTAATTTGCGGCGGCTTATGTGAAAGAGCGGTCAAATTGTTTATTGGACGATAAGTTTATCGTATGTTAACAGGGTGACAAAAATTTAGGCATTGATGAAAAAGCAAAGTCGCAACGACGATGGCATACACTGCCGCGCATCCCCTTGCGACTTTTGTTAACAGGGGCTTTTGCTAAATGCTTAGGCGGTTACGATCCAGCAGCGGCAAGCTGGGCTTCTAGTTCAGCGATGCGCGCTTCGAGCGCGGCGATGCGTTCGAGAAGTTCCGCCAACGTCGTGGTTTCTACTGGGAACTGAAGATCAGTGGCGGGTTCAATGCTGCTGAAACTACCATCGGCAGACGTGAACACTTCATCAACTTCGATGCCGTTGATGGTGCCGGTGACGTGGAATTCATAGTCGCCTGTCATAGTTGGGAAAATTTCGGCGATGTAATGACCGGGATCGCGGAAGGCGGGGCGCAGTTCGCGCGTGGTGGTTTGATCGCCAAAGCGCGCTTCCACCATGAATTCACCACCTTCAATACGATCACCACGTGAACCGTCGGCGTTGCGGGCGTAGACAAACAATTCGGGACCATTCGGTTCATCGACGATGGCGGGTTCAGACCACCAGCCAAACACGATGATAATATCACCCAGATCACGGCTTTCGTGGGCAAAGGTCGGCATCACCAGCGCGCCGAGCGCTAGCACAACGACAACAAAAATGGCGAAAAGTGATTTCTTCATAGGGGAAGACTCCTTCAAACGACGTATTATGAAAAAGTGTGCAAGACAGTGATCAATGACGCACGTGGCAACTGCGGCGCATGATGAGAAATGATAACTGATGTGATTTTTTGGTGAAAGTGGTTAAAGTGGTCAATTTGTAAAAAACCAATAAAAGAATTACTCACTGTATACTGTTGATTGCTGCGCTTGAGGCATGGTATAAAGCGGAGCTGCTGCCCGTTCAATGGTGAGAGTGTTGTGAGCCGAAGTCTGCCACAAAATGTTATCGCCCACCGCTTCGGTGTTGTGGTTGTGTACGTTGGTTTGTTATTGGCGCTGACATTCACGACGCGGACACCTGTCGCGGGGCAAAACCCTGTTTCGACACCAGTAACTGTCGATGCGTTGAATCCAATTCCCATCAACTCGCTGTTCGATCTTCCGTTCCTGTGGACGGGCGCGTTATATCCGCAGCCGCAGAATTATGTCTCGTTAGTGGTGACGTTCGTTTCCCCAAGCGGGACAACTCAGAGTGTGATTGGTGTGTACGAGCCGCCCAGTCTATGGCGCGTGATCTTTTTTCCGGGCGAAATGGGGTTGTGGTCATGGTACGGTATCTTCACTGATGGGATCACCCTGCAAGAGTATCGTGGAACTTTCACCGTCGTTGACGCGCCGACACCGATTCCGCGTCCATCGCCCGCGCCGTCGATTGTATTCGATCCCAACTCGATACAAACGCGAACGGTACGAGACGATATGCGAACTGCAACCCGTGAAGCGGCATTAGAGCAAATTACTCCCACGCCGACAGGTGCGGAATTGATCAATTTGTCTGTGCCGGCATACAGCGTGATCGAAATTCCTTTCACATGGCGCAGCGGCGTTTACACCAATCCCCATGAAGATGTGGTTGTTTCGGCGGTATTTACCTCACCCGATGGGCGATCATATAACATCGGCGGTTTCCACTACGCCGCGAATGATTATCGTGTGCGTTTTGCTCCCACTGTAGTGGGCGAATGGGTTTGGAATGTGCGTATCGGCGATGGGACTCAGAACCGCGACTACAGTGGAACATTCACTGTGACGGAAAGTTCATCGGCAGGATTTGTGCGTCAAAATCCGGCTAATCCGATGCGCTGGGTTTTTGACAATGGCGAACCGTTTTACCCTGTTGGGTTGGGCGACTGCATCCTTGACCGCGATGAAGATGACACCCCCTTTAATGAAATGGGGATGGACGGTCCGCTGCGCCCTCCCGTTGGAGAACGAATAACAGAACAAGATCGTACCGGAAACCGTGTCGATATGGAAACGTATTTGCAGACATACGGCGCGGCGGGATTCAACCTGTTCCGCGTGAGCCAAAATAACTGTGCATTTGGGTTGTTCGGGCGCATCAGCCCGGAAGGCAACACCTATCGACTGCGCGAAGGACGTTGGGGCGATGAACTGCTGCGAATGCTGCGCGAGAACGGTTTTCGGGTGTATATGGTGTTATTCAGCTTTTCGCCACCCTATCCCAACGGTGCGGAAAACCCTGAAGAAATGGCAGCGATCCATCGCGCTGTGGAGTACATTGTCAACCGATATGGCGCATATGTCGATTTTTGGGAACTCATGAACGAAAGCCGAGCGCCCAGCGATGCATGGTATCGGAGTGTCGTCGAGCATATTCGCCGCATCGATCCATACCAGCATCCCATCAGTACCAGTTGGGAACGCCCTGATTTGCCATTTATTGACATTACATCGCCACATTGGTATGAACGCGAATCGGCGCTGGAGTCGGACTTACGCACAGTGCAAGAAATCGCGCGCTACACATCCTTTGGTAAACCGATCATCTTTGGCGAACAAGGGAACACAGGACAAAACTGGGATGTAACTTCGGCGCGGCGAATGCGTATCCGTTTGTGGACAGCATTTTTCAACGAAGCGGTGTTCATCTTTTGGAACACCAGCCACGCGATGGATTATCTCCATCCTTCCGCTGCAAATATCTACTTGGGCGCGGAAGAGCGCGCATACGTGCGCGTTTTGCAAGATTTCACGCAGATGGTGGATCAGGATGCAGTCATTCAGTCTGTGCGAGTCAGCCATCCTGAACTCGCGCGAGCGTATGCGCTGCAATCTCCATCAATGGCGGCAGCCTATATTGTGGCTGCGCTCGACCAAACAAACCCGACTCGCGACTTGACGATCACGCTGAATGTGCCTGTCACAGGCGCGGCAGTGTGGATCACGCCGGCAACAGGTGAAGTGATCGGACTGGAAACGGTTACGGCAGGGATACAAACACTGGTTGTCCCCGACTTCACGATTGATGCTGCGTTAATGATTCGATGACACGCAATGCGTGGACGCGCAGGTAGAAATAAGTTTCTCTCGCGCTGCTATAGAGCGGCTTCCGCTGTCGCGATCTCATTGTCGTTCATACCGAATCGAGCATCTAGCTGTGCCCAATTATCGGTCAGTCGCTGTTGATACTGGCGCTGTTCTTCTGTCCAATAGGTCTTGATGTAAGCGAGAATGGCATTCAACTGTGCATCGGTTAACGCGCTTCCAAACGCAGGCATGGGATACTGCGCCAGCGGATTTTGAATGCCTTCGCGGATGGTGCGAATCAACAGTTGATCAGGGTGCTGCCACGTATGCCCCGTCGAATCGTGCGGCGGGACGGTGATCATGCCTAAGTCCAGCGTTTGCTGAATCGTCTGTGGAAGCTGTCCGCCAAGAGTGTAACCATGACAGTGCGCGCACAGCAGGTCATAGTGCTGTTTCCCTTCTAGCAACACAGGATCGGTCAGGTTAGATGGCGGACTCATCCGGTGGTCGGGATCGATGACAGGCGGCATATAAGATCGCGGTGTCGTACACGCGCTTAAAAAGCCAACTCCGATAATTATGGTTAAGATGACCCAATGTTGTGTTCGGGATGGCTGACTTTGTTGGGAAAGGCGGCGCATCAGTCGTCGATCCTGTTGAAAAGCGGTTGGCATCATTATACGTGTGCTTGCGCTACCGCATAACGACAAGGGACACGACAAAACATGACAAACATCACGTTGGTTTCTGCGTCCATGACCTAGACGTTTTGCGGGGCGGCGTGAGATTTGAACATTTTCACGATTACGCACGATAATGCATTTAGAGGTAGAGCGCGTTCGTTCTCCATGTTGAGAACCGCGCTCTTTGCTTCTCTACTTTAGAGGGGATACATGGCAACGGTAATTAACGATCCATCACAGCAGACAGTGAACGACTTCGCAGAAGCAAGCAACACACCTAAGCGTGAGTTCACAGTCGAAAATGCATATGTTTACAATCATTCTGGAGCGGTGCGCTGGCTGATTTCGCATATTTGGCGGCACAAGCTGTTTATGCTCGCTTCGTTCGGGCTGTTTATGTCGGCGTACTTTTCTTTTTCGTATGCGCGCGGCATCCTCATTGGTCAGGCGGCGGATGAAATTCTTAACCCGACAGCCGAGAACGCGCTGCTGCTGATCAGTTTAGGCGTGCTGGCATTTCTCGTTATCGACGCGGTGTCATCGCTGCTTGCTTCGCTTTCCATTGAAACGTTAGCTCAGAAGCTCGAACACGACGCGCGCGAAGAACTCTACATCAGCCTGCTGGCGAAAAGTCAAACATTCCATGACCGCCAGCGCGTCGGGGATATCATGGCGCGCGCCACCGACGATATGAAGCAGCTCAACATGATGATCAATCCCGGTATCTTGTTCATCTTTGATACCGTGTTCGGCATCGTCGTGCCGCTGACATTTATCGGCAGCGTCCGTTTGGAACTCACGCTTGTGCCCATTTTATTTATCGCCACGTACATCATTACGGTGCGCCAATACGCCCGCCGCTTGAATCCGGTCATCGAAACGCAGCGCGAAAAGTTCGGCATTATGAACGCCGGACTGGAAGAAACCATCAGCGGGATCGAGATCGTCAAGGCGAGTGCGCGTGAATCATTCGAGCGCGATAAGTTCCGCACAAACGCGCGCGCGTTCCGCAAATACTTTGTCAAGCAGGGGGTCACCGAAGCGGGCTATCTACCGATTCTGCTCTACGGGATCGCGTTGGGGCTGACGTTCTTGCACGGGTTGATCCTGTATCGTCAGAATATCGTCAGCGTACCAGACATCATCGTCGTGATGAGTTTGATGACGATTCTTCGCTTTCCGGTGTTCATATCGCTGTTCTCGATGTCGTTGATTCAAGGTGGGATCGCCTGCGCGGGACGTATTCTCAACATCATCCGCGCGGAAACCGATCTCGACGAAAATGCCGACGGTCACGCTGCGCCCATTCAGGGCAAGATCGAATTCGATAATGTCAGCTTCGGTTTTGAAGATGGCGGTTTGTTGGAGAACATCTCGTTCACCGTCAATCCGGGCGAAACAGTCGCTATCGTCGGCATGACCGGATCGGGCAAAAGCACGCTCACCGAATTGATCAACCGCACCTATGATGTGACAGAGGGGCGCATCTTGATTGACGGCGTAGACGTGCGCGAATGGAGTATGGACGCGCTTCGTTCGCAGATTAGCAAGATTGAGCAGGATGTATTCTTGTTCAGCCGGACGCTGGCGGAAAACATCGCATTTGGCGCACCAGATACGCCACAGGAACGCATCGAACAAGCGGCGAAAGAAGCCCAAGCCCACGACTTTATTATGTCGTTTGCGAATGGTTATCAAACGGAAGTTGGGGAACGCGGTGTGACACTTTCTGGCGGGCAGCGTCAGCGTATCGCATTGGCACGCGCGTTCTTGAGCAATCCACGTATCTTGATTTTGGACGACTCGACCAGCGCCATCGACAGCGCGACGGAAGATGAGATTCAACGGGCAATTCGCCGCGCGCAGCAGGGGCGCACGACGCTGTTGATCACGCATCGCCTGTCACAGATTCGTTGGGCGGATCATATTCTGGTACTGGATCAAGGGCGGGTGATCGCGCGCGGGAAACATGAAGACCTGCTGCGCTCGTCCCCCGAATACCGCCGTATCTTCGCGCGCTACGATGCGGCGCTGCCGCCCGTCGAATCCGTGTCCGCGCCCATTGCTGGCAGTTAATACAGGGAGAACACTCGTCTATGGGTTTCATCATGGATGGCTTAGACGCGGAAGCCTATGACCGCGCCTATACTGACCGGATACTCGTCAAGCGGATCGTCAGCTACTTCAAACCGGAAACGGGGCGGATGATCGCGGTGGCGGTGGCGGTCGCGCTGAACACCGCAACGTATACTGGACTGCCGATCTATATTTCCGGTCAAATTGACGCGATTTCGCGTGGCGCAAGCGATGAGCAGCTTCTAACGGCGGCATTCATCGTCAGTTTGCTTGGTATCTTCGGGTGGATCACAAGCGCGATCCGCCAATGGTTGACCGCGGAAGCAGTCGGGAATGTGGTACTGCGTCTGCGCGAAGATGCGTTCGACGCGGTGCTGAAGCGTGATCTTTCGTTTTATGATCAGTTTCCATCCGCCAAGATCGTCGCGCGGGTCACGTCAGACACACAAGCGTTCTCGCAGGTGGTCACGCTCTCGATTGAACTGCTCGGTCAAGTGTTGATTGTGCTGGTGCTGATTGGTTACTTGTTCACCGTCGATGTCGGCTTGACGCTGCTCACGCTGCTGCTTGCACCGTTCATTATCATCACTGCCCTGTTGTTCCGGCGCATCGCGCGCGCAACGGTTACTCAGTCGCGCCGCGTCAATTCCGTCGTAAGCGCACACATTCAGGAAACGATCAGCGGGATTCGTGTCGCTAAGACGTTTCGCCAAGAGAGCGCGATCTACAATGAGTTTCTGGATGTGAACTCACAGAGCTATCGTATCAACCGCCGCACTGGATACACATTCAGCAGCATCTTCCCGATTCTCAACTTAATCGCAGGGATTGGCACAGCGGCGCTCGTCTATTTCGGCGGGCGTTCCGCGCAAACTGGCAGTCTCACGGCAGGCGATTGGTTCCTCTTTATTCAAGGGCTGGCACTGTTCTGGTTTCCGCTGACGAGCATCGCATCGTTTTGGAGTCAATTCCAGTTGGGGTTGGCGGCAGGTGAGCGCGTGTTCGCGTTGATCGATGCTGAACCGCGCGTCATACAAACGGACGCGGTCAAACTGCCGGCGATAAAGGGCGAAATTGAGTTCGATCATGTGTGGTTCCATTACAACGAAGCCGAACCCGTACTGATCGATTTTTCTTTGAAGATCAAAGCGGGCGAGACATTGGCACTCGTCGGTCACACTGGATCGGGCAAGTCGTCCATTGGTAAGTTAATCGCCCGCTTCTATGAGTTCCAGCAGGGCGAAATCCGCGTTGATGGCGTGGACATTCGCAAGCTGGACTTGAGCGATTACCACACGCATTTAGGCATTGTCACACAGTCACCGTTCCTGTTCGATGGCACAGTCGCGGATAACATCCGCTATGGCAAACCGGACGCAACCGACGAAGAAGTATTGACGGTGGCGCGGCAGGTTGGCGGCGGCGATTGGCTTAATGCGCTTCCAGCGGGAATCAATACGCCCGTGGGTGAACGTGGAGCAAGCCTGTCAATGGGGCAGCGCCAGTTGGTCGCGCTGGCGCGCGTGCTGATGCAAAACCCATCGATCTTCATCTTAGATGAAGCGACTGCCAGTGTTGACCCGCTGACGGAAACGCTTATTCAAGAAGGGCTGGACGTGGTGCTCAAGGGGCGTACCAGCGTCGTGATCGCCCATCGTCTTTCGACGATCAAGAATGCTGACCGAATCATTGTGCTGCGTCAAGGTAATATCATCGAGCAGGGAAGTCACGACCAACTGATGGCGGCGGGTGGTCACTATGCCGAGTTGTATAACACGTACTTCCGTCATCAGAGCTTGGAGTATATCGAAGGATCGCGCGAGTTAATTTCCAAAGACACGCTCACCATCGGAGACTAGTCCGTAATAATATTCGGGTGTACCCTGTAGGAGATGGTGAAAGGAACTCGTATGTCTGCACTCCCTCAAAAACAGTGGACACCCGAAGAATATCTTGCGTTTGAACGCGCCAGCGACGAAAAGCACGAATTCGTCGCTGGCGAAATCTTCAATATGTCTGGCGCGAGCTTCGCGCACAATATGATCCTTGCCAATGTTGCACGAAAACTAGGCAACCAATTAGAGGGGCGAAACTGCGCCGTACTCCACAACGACATGCGCGTGCGGGTGCGCTGGCGCGATTATGTGTATCCCGATGTGGTTGTCGTTTGTGGCGATCCACAGCTTGCACAAGAGGATAATCTACTCAATCCCACGCTCATCATTGAAGTGCTGTCACCCTCAACCGAGCAATATGACAAAAGCATCAAATTCGATCTGTATCGAAGTATCGAGTCGGTGCAGGAATACGTCCTCATCGCGCAGGATCGCCCGCACATTACTCATTACATTCGACAACCCAACCAGACATGGTTGTTTAGCGAACAAAACGCCCTAACCGGATCGCTGGAACTTCCGTCGATTAACTGTGTGCTTGCAATTGAAGAAATCTACGCGAAAGTCACTTTTGATCCGCCCACGAACGAATTACCACCCTCTGAAAATCCTTCGTAATCCAGCACGAAATTAAAAATGGGTGTTAAATAAGGATATTTACATATAGAAAGAACTTTTTTAGGGGGAAATCATGCGTCGTCTGAATTTTCCGCCCAATGTCGAAATTTTTGGCATGACTATACAAGCCTTTATTGAAAATCTTCAGGGGGAAGACACTGCCCCGATTGTGCATAAATATGGACTGCACCTGCTTGAACCAAATACATGGCATCCCGTTGATAATTTGCTGAAAGCCTTTAACGAAATCTATGAAGGCCCGAACGGTTCGACAAATATGGTCGCCATCGGGCTGCGAATTGGCGAAACGATCCCGTTACAACCTGAAATTGATAGTCTGCCCGATGCGCTGATGGACTGGAATCGACTTTACCAGTCGCTTCATCGCAACGCCGATGTGGGGTTAATCGTTTGTGAAAAAGTGAGCGACACCCATTACAAAATCACCCTTACCGACCTGTACCCTGATGATTTTTCCTATGGGATTGTTTACGGATATGCCCGGCGTTTTCTGCCAAAATCAACGCCTTATCGCGTGTACTATGACCCGGATGAGCCCAACCGTAACGAGGGTGGAGAGCGATCAATCATCCATGTGACGTGGTAATAAAGTAGTGCAAGGGTGATCTCACCGCTGCACTCACATTATCCACATTACGAGAATTACGCCGAACGACTATCATCAGGAGAATGCACGATGTCTGTTCCCACAACTCGAATGGTCAAAACGACTCGCGGAACCATCATCGAAGACCCGCCTTTAGCGCGGTTATTATTCAATGACACTCGACTTGCGCCGCTGTGGTTGATCGTGCGTTTGTTGATTGGCATTCCTTGGCTGGAAAGCGGTTGGGGGAAACTGCAAAATCCAGCATGGATTGAAACGGGGGAAGCACTGCGCGGCTTCTGGACAAATGCCGTTAGTATTCCTGAGACGGGCAGACCGCCTATTGCCTATCAATGGTATCGAGACTTCATTCAAGGACTGCTCGACAGCGGCGCGTATACATGGTTTGCCAAGCTGATCGCGTTTGGGGAAACGGCAATCGGCATTGGCTTAATCATCGGCGCGTTTGTTGGTGTCGCGGCATTTTTCGGCGCGTTTATGAACTGGAATTTCATCATGGCGGGCGCTGCCAGTACCAACGCTTTTATGGCGCTCGGCGCGCTGCTGCTGATTCTGGCGTGGAAAACGGCGGGGTGGTGGGGGGCGGATCGTTTTCTGCTGCCGCTGCTAGGTACGCCTTGGCGTTCGAAGCGTGATCGAGCAGAGTCGCACACGTTGGAACGCAGAGAGTAAGTCCGCTTTTCGTGTGGTCGTGTCCTGTGTGCGCTCTCGCGGTATGCTATAAGGCGATGAGGACGGTCTTTGCCGTTCCGCGTATCAGCAGGACGATACCATGACTACAGCCTATTTGGTTCACAACGCGCGCATTATCGCACCCGGTCAAATCCTTGCGCCGGGGTGGATGCTCATTCAAGATGGGATTATCCAAGCGATGGGGCGCGGCGATGCGCCGCAGTTTGAATTTGCTGCACCCGTCAACGCGAATGGGCATACGCTCATGCCCGGTTTTATCGACGTGCATGTGCATGGCGCAGTCGGTCATGACACGATGGACGCATCACCAGATGGACTGCGGGCGATGGCGCGGTTTTATGCATCGCATGGCGTGACGGGCTTCTTGGCGACGACATGGACGGAAACCCGCGAGAAAATCACCCGCGCGCTGGAAGCAATCGCCGCGACGGTTGGGCGCATTGACGGCGGCGCGATGTTGATCGGCGCGCATCTCGAAGGTCCGTTCATTAACCCCAAGCGACCCGGCGCACAAAATCCCGCCCATGTTCGCCGCGCTGATCCCGCCGAAGCGATGCCCTATCTTGAGATGGGTATTGTTCGGCAAATGTCGCTTGCGTCGGAATTCCCTGAAAATCATTGGCTGATCCGTGAGTGTGCGCGGCGTGGGATCAACGTGTCGGCGGCGCACACCGATGCGACGTATGCCGATATGCAATACGCGATCTCGATGGGGCTAACCCAGACGACACACACATTTAACGCCATGACTCCGCTTGGACACCGAGAACTCGGTGTGGTGGGCGCGGCATTGATGCTGCCCGAACTGCGCTGCGAATTGATCGCGGATAACATCCATGTGCATCCCGGCGCGATGGGCTTGTTATATCGGGCGCGCGGCGCGGAAAACATCGTCTTGATCACGGATGCGGTGCGCGCCGCTGGAATGCCGGAAGGCGAATTCGACATGGATGGGCGCACCGCAAGTTTACGCGATGGCGCAGTGCGTTTGAGCGATGGAACACTTGCGGGAAGCGCACTCACGTTCGACGTTGGGCTGCGTAACTTCGCGGCGGCGGTGGGACAGCCTTTTGAATCTATATGGATGGCGGCAAGCCTCAATGCTGCCCGCGCCATTGGAATTGCTCATCGCACGGGCAGCATAGAAGTCGGCAAGGATGCTGATCTTGTCTTGCTGGATGATTCAGCGACGGTGCAGTGGACGATGGTGCGCGGCGAAATCGTGTACCAGCGTTAAGCATTTTTGAGGGCGGATTCAGCGGCATCGAGCGCGGCGCGAAGTTGATCCAATGATGCTTTCACGCCGCCGCCTTGCACAAATCCCGGCTGACCGCCGCCGCGCGCACCTATCAAATCAAGCGCGGGTTTGAGATAAACATTCATGTTGTGCGAAAGATCGGCGCTGCGGGCGAGATAAATCTGCGCTTTTTCGCCGGCTGTACCCAACAGCACAATCGTCGAAGGCGTTTCGATGAGGGCGCTGGCAAGGATTCGCACGTCATTGAGATCGCGCCCGTCAAATGCGCGTTTGATCCGCCGCACACCGTTGACAAGCGGCGTTTCGTTGATCAACTGCGCGGCTTCATATTGGATCAACTGGTTCGTCGCGGCTTTGAGCGCACGCCCGATGGTTTGCAATTCGTCTTTAAGGCGGGTAACAGCGTTCGGTACATCTTCGATCCCACAGGTAAGATCGGCTGCAAGTGTATTGGCAAGCGTATTCTTGAGCTGGTAATCGCGCAGCGCCCGCTCCCCACAGCGAAATTCGACGCGGGTTTTGTCGCCGCGCTTTTCCAGTTTGATCACTTTGATCACACCGATTTCGCCCGTGCGTGCGACATGTGTGCCGCCGCACGCGGTGATATCGAACCCACCAATGTCGATAATTCGCAGTCCGTCAGTGTGGATTTGTTCGGGCATTTTACGCATCCGCACCCCACGTTTTTCGGCATTTGCTGGATCGATCACTTCGGCGGTCACAGAGCGGTTTTCCCATACGATTTGGTTAGCGAGACGTTCAGTCGCAGCGACTTGATCTGCTGTTACCGATTGATCGAGATCAATCGTTACGCTGTCGCCGCTTAAGTGAAAACTCACCGTCTGCGTATTAGCTTCTTGGACAAATGCCTGTGTGAGGATGTGCTGCCCGGTGTGATGCTGCATGAAGTCGAAGCGCCGCGCCCAATCGACCTGACAGCGGGCGTTTTCGCCTTGCAGCGGGCGATCCAATACATGCAGCACCGCATCTTCACGACTGATCACGTCAATCACACGCGCGTCGTTGATCGTGCCTGTGTCATAGGGCTGACCGCCGCCCGTGGGGTAGAAATACGTGCGATCTAGGACGATGGCGGGTTTGTCGTCCACCGTTGTGTGTTCAAGGATGTGTGCATCGAACTGCGTGGTATACGAATCGGTGTAGTACAGTCTTTGTGTCATGAAAACACTCTTTTTTTCTGCGCCTTGATCGTACAATCTATCAAGTGACGAACGTGCAGACGATTATAGCTTGGGATTACACGGGAAGAAGAAAGAGAAGCTATGGCAATTCCAGATTCGATCCTTGTCATTGGGCATCGCAACCCCGATATGGACGCGATTGCGTCAGCAGTAGGGTATGCATGGTATCTTTCGGCATGGACGAAAGGCAGTTATTCCGCAGGACGTACCGGTCCCGTCAACGCGCAAACCGCGTGGGCATTGAAACGCTTTGAAATCGACGCGCCCGCGCAGGTAACGGATGTGCGCGCTCGCGTGGGTGATGTAGTGGAAGAAATTCCGTCGCTGCAAAAAGGGCAGACGGTGTTGAATGCGTGCCAAAACATTGCGCGCACACGACGCGCTGCGCCGCTGCTAGACGAAAATCGCAAGCCGATTGGGTTACTCACGGGCGCGGGGTTGTTCGCCAATCTCGCTGACGCATTGAGTTCGACATCGGTGTTGGCATTGGCGAAAGAATTTGATCGCGCGGCTGAAACCGCTGTTGATGGCAGTAGTGACACGCTTGATGATGAGGACTTCATCACCGACATTATCAACCAAGTGCTGCGCGCCGATCATGACGATTTCATTGTGGTTGACCGCGACGGGCGTTATCTCGGTTTAGCGCGTAAGTCGTCGCTGCTATCACCGCCGCGCCGCCAAGTCGTATTAGTCGATCACAATGAGCTGGCACAAGCTGTGCCCGGTTTGGAAGAAGCCGAAGTGGTGGAAGTGCTGGATCATCACCGCTTGAGCAGCGTGCCGACATCTGTGCCGATTCGTTTCACGATAGAACCCGTTGGAAGCTGCTCGACGCTGGTTTCTGAACGCGCGATTGAAGCCGATCTAGAATTCCCCGCGCCGATTGCGGGTCTGCTGCTGTGCGGTATTTTGAGCGATACGCTCATCTTCCGTTCTCCGACAGCTACCCCTCGCGATAAAGCCGCAGCGCGCCGTTTGGCGCAAATGGCGGGGTTGGTCGCCAAAGCATCGACAGATGAGCAAGTAGATGAAGCTATCACTGAGCTTGGGCAGGAGCTGCTAGCGGCGGGCGCTGGTTTGGGGACGCGCCCGGCGGAGGAAATCCTCAGCACAGACATCAAGTTCTATGAAGTGGGCGGTTTGAAGGCAGGGATCGCGCAGGTGGAAGTAACAAACTTCAGCGAGATTGCCAACCGCACCGATGATCTTGTCGAAGGCTTGAAAGACATGGTTAAGAATCAAAAGCTGGCGCTAGCGCTGCTCATGATCACTGATGTAGTGCGTGGCAACAGCCGCTTGATGGTGGCAGGGCTTCCGCGTGTGCTTTCGGCACTCCCGTATGCACATATCAACGATGATATGCTCGATGCGCCCGGTGTAATGAGTCGCAAAAAACAGCTTCTTCCGACTGTGTTGGCGGCGCTTTCGCAATCGGCATAAAATCACGCTTGTCTCGCGGCGTAGTTTGGGCGATCTGTGAGGATCACGGGTCGCTCTTCTGTTGTTGAGATCGCGTCGCTCAGTTGTTAAAAGTCTGCAAATTTTCTTCGACTTCGCACCAATACCCGCAACAGAGGGCATATCCCCTGCGTACAAGAGATTGTACGTTGGAACATATGAGGAGAATGTGTGATGAAAAAGTTCGTCATGCTTGCCTGTCTAGTCGCGCTTTTGATCGTCGCGGTTGTTCCGGCGAGCGCGCAAAGCCCATCTGAACTCACCGCATTGGCACGCTATTATCCGGTTGATGCGCCATTTTTCGTCGGTGTTCGCACAGATGATACTTTTCTTCAAAGTCTTGAAGCCTTGGCGACTCGCGTCTCGGAAATTCCCGGTGCGGACATGGACATTCCCGAAACTGGCTACATGGGAACGCTCGATCTTGTGCTTGGCGAAGTCGTCGAAGGCGGCACATTCGACAATGTTGTACGCTCGTGGTTAGGGAATTCGGTGGCTGTCGGCGGGCTTAGTCTCGATGCGCTGACCGACGATGACAGCGACAATGACCGCGATGTAACACTAACTGCGCTCGAAATCACAGACCGCGCCGCTACCGAAGCGTTTGTGCAGGAAGTCCTGATTCCCGGTATGAACCGTGGAGACGATTTGACAATCGAAACGGATGAACAAGTCGATTACACCGCGTACACAATCACCAATTCAGAGGGTTCGACACAGTATTGGGTCATCTTCAACGATGTGGCGTTCGTGAGCGAGTCGCCTGATGCGCTCCCCATGAATGGCTTCCCTGAAAACACGCTCGATCAATCGGAGCAGTTCCAATCCGCGCTCGCTGAGCTTCCGGCGGATAGCTACAATTTCGTCGCGTTTGTTGATATGGGCAGCTTCGCGCGAGTAGCAGTTGAACGAAACAGCGAAGAATTCGCCGCGCCGGGCTTCTTGACGGTTCTTGAAGCGGTGGATGCGATGGTTGTTGGCGGGACATTCCCCGATGAGCGCACACTCGCGCTCGATATCGCACAGACCGTGACCGATCCGGCGGCGTTGGGAGCAGTTGGCATTTCCTCCACCGCTTTTGAACCTGTCGATCCGCAGTTTGCGCGCTTTATTCCAGCAGGCACACCGTTGGTGATCCACAGCACTAATTTGCGCGCGTCGTATGAAAACCTGCTCAACTCGCTTCGCACCGCTGCTGAAACCATGCCGGAAGCCGATTTCACCGCCGAAGATATTGAACAAGGACTCCAGCAGATCAACTTTGTCGTGCGTGGGCTGACAGGTTTCACCCTGCAAGAAGGCTTCACAAATTGGATGAGCGGCGATTTCGCGCTGTATTTGGCGCTGCGTGAAAACTTCCCCACGAGTATGCAGACCGCGTTCGCGCTCGACACGCTGCCTGTCGATTTCGGCATCCTGTTTGAAGCGACGGATCCTTCGCGGGTACAAGAAGTGGTCACGAATTTAGCGGAAAATCTCGGTTCGTTCGCGCAGGAAGAGGGTGTTTCGGTGACGACGGAAGCGATTGGTGGTGTGAATACATTGGTGATCACCACGCCGGAAGATGGCGATGCGCCGTTCCCGATTGAAGTGCTGATCGCTGCAAGCGATGAAGTGTTCGTTGTGGGCACACGCAGCGCGGTTGAAGCGGCGCTTGTTGGCAATACCAGTTTGCTCGACGATCCGCTCTACAACGAAGCGGCGGCATATCTTCTGCCGGAACCGCGTCAGGTGTTGTACATGGCGGGTGAAAACTTGATGCCGCTGGTGGATTTGGCGCGCGCGACGGCAGATGCGGATAGCATGGATGATGCCGAACAGCTTGAATTCGCGCTTACGTTGTTCCACAGTAGTTCGATCAGCCAGACAGTGACGGACAGAGGCACAACCCTGTTACGCGCGGTGATGACTCTGCCGTAGCCGATAGAGTTGGCAACAAAAAAGGATTTGGCGTGCCAAACCCCTATAGTAATAGTAATCTGTTAAAACGGGGACGTGCTTGTGCGTCCCCGTTTTGTTTCACACTAACAAATATCATCGTTGATCGTGGGCGGCGTGACGGGCGGGACTGTCCCCCAGAAATCGGGCAGCGCCGGACCGATTTGCGAACCCGTGCCGCAAAAATCGTTGTTGATGCCCAACAAATTTAACGCCATCAGGAAGCTGTAGCGCGGTGCAGCAAACGATGTACCGCGTTCCTGCGTGCCATCTTGGAACACCCAATCGCCGGGGAGCAGGATGCGCCCTGTATTCGAGTACGGCGCAAGTCCGCTGCTGGCGATAAACGGATCGCTATCCAAACTGGCGCTCACACTGACAATAGATGCCCATGCCGCCGGATAGTACGGGAACGCTTCGCCCGCGTTACCTGCCGCCGCTACCGGAATGATCGTCCCGCTGTTCGCAAATTGGCAGTTTGCGCCGCGGCTTTCAGCCATAACGGCAGCAGCTTGTCTGCCCATCCCCGCAAACGTGAGCGTGTTCGCGTCCGGGCAAATTTCGTTCAAAAAGCCGAACATATCGTCGTTCGTGTCTACAGATTCACTGTAAACGCCTGTACCGATCAAGCTGTCGAATAAGGCTTGCAGCGCTGCTAAATCTTCGGCGGTTTGCGGGTCAAATTCGCGCATCATCGCGTCATACGCTGCAAGTGTGCCGAGTGTAGTGCATGGGACAACGGCAAAGCTCATGTTGATCACGATATTCGCGCCAGGATCGCGCGAGGTGATAGCCGCGATTTCATCTTGAATGCGCGTGAGGATAGTCGAAGTCGTAAACCCTTCGGTATCAATTTCGACGAGCTGGATTGGCGCATCTGGCGCATATTGGTCACGCAGTTCTTCAAGCTGCGTTCGCACCCGAACGCCGTGCGGCTGCGCTGCAAGTGATCCCGCGCCCGCGCCACCCGTTGAGAACAATCCCGCGCCGCCTGTCGAAAAAATGCTTGCGCCACCTGTTGAAAACAGCCCCGCCCCGCCTGTTGAGAAGATGCTCTCCCCTTCGGGGATGACAGCGCAGTTATTTTCTTCGATTTCGCCGTTCACCAATCCGCGTTCTTGAATAACCGCGTTTATGGATTGGTTCGCGTTTGCAATCTGCGAACGGAATGATTCGTAGGGTAAATCGAGTGTCGGAACGGCTGGCGCTTGTCCTTCAAGCGAAGATTCGCCGCCGCTGCCTGTCGCGCCTTGTTCTTGAAATGGTAATCCTGCTCCCTCCGCCGCTTCCGCCGCGACTTGATCCACAATCGGGCGCAGTACATCGGTGTATACTGGGCTGGCAGTGATGGCATCCACCACTTCGAGCATGTGACCGGAAAAGTCGTCCACGATCAAGATATAGACGCTGCTAACTTGTGCTGTCGCGCTCAATGGCACACACATCAGCGCCACAACACACAGCATAAGCCACAAGGATCGGCGTAATTTCATGGTAACTCTCCTCAATGTTGAGTAAAAACAGTTTTACGGGGTATCAATCCCCGCTTCCTTCATGATCTGCTGGATTTCGTTCAACAGGCGGGTGTTGCCCGTCTGCTGACTCAATTCAACCGCTTGCGCGAACAAGGCGCGTGCATTATCAAGATTGCCAAGCCGCAGATACGCCACGCTCATCGGCGCTAAAGCATGTGCTTCCCATGAGCGATTGTCCGCTTCCTGCGCGATTTTGAGCGCGCGTTCAAGATGCTGTAGCGCGTCATTGAACTTATTCAGTTCAATTTCGCATGATCCCAAGTTTTGCAGCGCGAAAAACAAGCGTTCACTGCTGCGTGATTGTTCGGAAAGTGTTACCTGCTGCACATAGGTCTCTTGGGCGGCGGCGAAATCTTTCTTCGCTGAACCGAAATGATACCCGCGCTGTTCCAAAACACGCGCGATCAAGCTGTCATCTTGCGTGGCTTCTGCCAATTGTTGGGCGGTTTCAAGTTCAAACTCCGCTTCATCGAACGCTTTGGTATCCGAATAAATTTTGCTGATCACGCATCGTAAAATGATCTCGCGGGCAGGCATTGTGTTTCGTGTGGCGATCTCCAGCGCTGCTTGATAATCACCCAACGCCGCGGGGAGATTGTTCGCGGCATAATGTGCGTTGCCGCGACGGCTCAAAAAGAAATGCAGCGTGACCGCGTGGGCTTCGTCCGCGCGTGCTGTGTCAATCGCGCGATCAAGCACGGACAGCATGAGCACGTCGTATCCGCGCGCGTTAAAGTAGTTTCCGTCAATCGTTAGAGCGCGCATGATGGCGATCAAGCTGTTCGTGTCGCCGGATTTGGCAGCGGCTTCTGCGGCTTTAAGGATGTTGCCGCGTTCGGCATCCAGCGCATGGAGATCATCTTTGTGCGTTTCGGCATAACTGCGTGCTGCAAGGGTCATCGACGCGCGCGGCAGCACCGCGTTTTCATGCGCGTAGCTGTACGCGAGATCATGAATCGTAAAATACACCGCGCCGTGCGCGTTTCTTTCGCGGCGTGCCAATCCGCGCCGAACCAAGGTGGTGAGCGCAGCATCGACATACTGGGCATCGCGTTCCATCAGCCGCGCCATCATATCGGCAGTCGCTTGCGGTAGGAACAGTACACCAAACGCGAGAAACATCGCACGTGAATCGGGATCAAGCGCGAACACGCTGTCGTTGAGAAGGGCTTTCACGCTGGCGCGTCCGGGATTCGCATAGCCATGTGGCATTTCCAGCAGGTGCGGCGCATCCGCTATACGTTCGAGCAGTTCAGCCGGCGTGAGCGCATCGACTTGCAGAGTTTTTCCGGCGATTTCGACGGTGAACGGGTGGCATCCAAGTCGTTCGCACAAGCGCACCGCGTCTTTGTCTTGCAGCGTAAACATTTCTGACGCATGGTAATTCAGCAGTTCAACCGCTTGTGACAGCATTAATTCGCCTACGTCGATGATTTTCCCGAGCGGAAGGCGCTGGCGTGAAGTGATTAACACGGGAATGTTCGCCGGAATCGCGTCGATGACCATTTTGAGCGCTGCGCCGTCCCAAATATCATCCAGCACCACAATCTTGATATCGTGTTCGGTGATCAAGCCTCGTACATGCTGTGCCGCTGTCGCAGGGTCGCTCCGCGCTATATCTTGATGCGCGTTGAATACGCGGGCGATGGCAGTCAAGAACTGCATTCCATCGTTTCCACTGGCGTGCAGCCAAATACCCGGCGCTTTGCCCGCTTGAATCCGCGCTGCCAGCGTTTCAGCAGCGAGCGATGTTTTCCCCATGCCGCCCAAACCTTGCAGCACCACTCGCATGTTCCTGTCAAGCAGCGCATTGATCTCCGCCATAAGCGCATCACGCCCGATCAACGTTTCGGGGCGCAGTGGCACATCCGATTCGATTCGAACCAGTAACGCACTCTGGTCGATAGGGGCTTCGCGCTTCGATGGCGCGATAGTCATCAACTGGCTTTCGGTTGCTTGGCGCGGCGGCTGCGACTTGTGACCGGGTGAACTTACCAGTGGGGTGGTGATCCCAATCGTCGGCTGTGAAGGCACACCCGCGATTTCAACGGGTAAGCGTGAAGTCGCTCTACCCGCTTCTTCATCTATGCCCGACTTTTGCGACGGTGGTTCGTCAGTTGCTTCGGGTGCGGGAATTACACCACCGCGTGCTGCTGCGGCGCGCAATGCCGCCGCCATTGTGATCGCATCAGGAAAACGATCATTCGGGTTGCGCTGCGTGGCGCGGCGAATCAAGTCGTCGATTCCAGCAGGGACATCACTGCGCTGCGCGGAAACGGACGGTAGCGAGTCGTACAAATGCTGAAGCGGTGCGCCCGGAAATGGGTGACTGCCAATCAAACATTCATATAGTGTAATGCCAAGCGCGTAAAGATCAGTTTGCGGGAGAACCGCTTGCCCAAAGATTTGTTCCGGCGCGGCGTAGGCGGGGGTCCCCGGCGCTTGACGTTCATCGGTGGATGCGCGGTCACGTTCAATCGCTGCTTGGGTGAGCGAATCTTTGGCGATGCCGAAATCGCTCAAGTAGGCATTGCGCTGTTCATCAAGCAGGATGTTATCCGGTTTGATGTCGCGGTGGATCACGCCTTTTTGATGCGCGAACGCCAGCGCACGACACACTTGATCAATGATCCGCACTGTCATTTCGAGCGAGAGTCGGCTGCCGCGCAGCAGTCCGCGCAGGCTACCCCCACGCATGTAGCGCATGATCAAGAAGGCGCTTTGGTCGGGTTCTTGCCAGTAATCGAATAGGGGAACGATATGCAGATGATCGAGCTGTGCAACCGTGCGTGCTTCGGCTTCAAAGCGGCGCATGAAATCGGCGCGCCGGGCATGTTCCGGCAGAATGATCTTGACCGCGACTTCTCGGTTTACGCTCAACTGCACGGCGCGATACACCGCGCCGAATCCGCCCGCGCCGATACGGTCTTGAAGTTGATACCCTCTTACAATTTGACCGTCGGTGATGTGCATGTGGCGGGCTTTCTCACGATATTCGCCGCCCTCCAAGGAATCGCTGTCGTGGGCGAGCGAACCTGCGCTGATCGGATGATTTGTAGTATAGGAGCGCATCATAGGAAATGCAATTCGCTTGATTAGTCTATTGTGAGCGATCAAATCACTTAGCCGGAAATTACTGTCCGAAAGGTTATTTTCTCTCGACTCGTCGGATCAGTTAAAATATCCACAAGAGTCACCTTTGAAAGGACAGCCCGCTATGTTTCCAGAACTGCGCCAGCACGCCGTATTCGAAAACTTCTCCGATGACGAACTTGCGTGCTTCACGACACCGGGCACGCAGCTTACATTAGGCGAAGGCGAAGCCTTGTTCTACGAAGGCGATCCGCCGCGCGGCTTGTTCATCTTGCTGGAAGGTGAACTTGAAATTACAAAAGTGATCAATGGAAAAAATGTCATTTTAGCGACTCACCAAGAAGGTTCATTTGTGGGGGAAATTTCGCTGCTAACTGGTAATCCACACACGGCGACGGCGCGCACAACCAAACCCAGCCGTTTACTGCGTTTCGCAAAAGATCAATTTGCCGAACAAACTTCGCCAATGGTCAACCTGATGCTTCAGGCGATGGCGCTGCGCCTTCGTAATACCGAAGCGCGTGTGCAGCAGGATGAAAAACTCGCCGCGCTCGGCAAACTGTCCGCTGGTTTGGCGCATGAATTGAACAATCCCGCCTCCGCGAATCTTCGCGCTGCTGAACAACTGCCTGAGCATGTGTTTACGCTCCAAAATACCATGATCGCGCTCAATCGACTGGCTTTCACCCCCGAACAAATGGATGAGCTGTACGCTTTTCAATCGCGCCTAGTCGAACGGGCTGCCAACGCGCCCAAACTCAATCCAATTGAGCAAAGTGACCGCGAGAGCGCGCTTGAAACGTGGTTGGAGGATCAAGGTGTTCGTGAGGGATGGCGTTTCGCGCCTGTGCTAGTGGGTGCCGGAGTCACAACCGAGGAGCTGGATGCTCTTGTAGGACGTATTCAGGGCCGTGGATTGGAACACGTGTTAGCGTGGTTTGAAAGTACGCTGACGATTGTCGATCTGCTCACGACTTTACGACAAAGCGCCACACGCATTGTCGATCTCATTCAGTCAGTCAAAGCCTATTCCTATATGGATCAAAGCCCGCGCCAAGAAGTAAACATCCATGATGGCATTGAAGATACGTTGAAGATTCTCGCGCACAAACTCAAGGGTGTGACGATTATCCGCGATTACGCGCCTGATCTGCCGCGCCTGACTGTGTACGGAAGCGAGTTGAATCAAGTGTGGACGAACATCATTGACAATGCGATTGATGCAATGCAGGGAAAAGGCACCCTCAAAATTCGCACATGGGAAGAACTTGACCATGTGTTGGTGGAAATCACTGATGATGGACCGGGCATCTCTGAAGCTATCCAATCACGCATTTTCGAGCCATTTTTCACCACCAAGGGTGTTGGTGAAGGTACAGGCTTGGGCTTAGACATCGTGTATCGGATCGTCTCGCAAACGCACAAAGGGTCCGTCGATGTGCATTCTGTCCCCGGCGAAACGCGCTTCACCATTTCCCTGCCTATTCACACGGCGGGCGGCTCATAAACGAAACTTCCGCGCGCTCAAATAAAAAAGCGTTCACTTATGCGGTGAACGCTTTTTTATATAAATTGGTTGAAGAAGCGCAGATTCAAGCGCGCTTCTTCAATGTGAACATGAGTTAGTCGTTGTCTGCTACGGCGACTGTTACCACGTTCGGCGGGATGAACCCGAAGTACGGCGACGACATGAAGTTGCTCGTTACCGTGAACGTGATTGTGCCGTTATACAGACCATCTGCTACCAAATCATCAACTGCCGTTGCCGTGAAGTTACGTCCGGTGTTCCAGTTCGACGAGTTGAGCTGACGGCTGACAGGCGAGAGCGTGAACTGCGTACCATCGCTGGTGTTTGCGAAGATCGTTACCGATTCACCCGGCGCGGGAGCGTATTGCAGTTTCACGTTAAACGTATAGCCCGAACCGCCTTCGATTAGGTTGAAGTGCGATGTGCTCACGATAATCCCCGCCAAGACCGGTGTACTGGTCGGTGTGTTAGTTGGGGTGGCAGTATGGGTTGGCGTGTCCGTCGGAGTGGGCGTGTCAACCGGTGTATCCGTCGCTGTTGAGGTCGGGGTATTGGTCGCCGTATCCGTCGGAGTCGCTGTGTCTGTCGGAGTGGCGGTGTTCGTCGGCGTGTAGGTTGCCGGTGAACCGTCATTATCCACGACATGCACCGTGATGGTGCTGCATTGGACAATCCCATTGAAGACCGAGCCACTAATACTGCTTGTCGCAGTATGGTTGATCAGCGTGTTCAGCGGGAATTCCGCAACCAAATCGTCAACTGCCGTCACCGTAAAGTTGCGTCCGGTGTTCCAGTTCGTCGAATTGAGCTGACGACTGGCGGGCGATACCAATAACTGCGTATTGTCATACTGCGGGAAGATCGTCACCGACTCGCCCGGAGCAGGTGAGGCGCTTAACCGCACGTTGTAGACCGCGCTCGTTCCACCTTCCGATACAGTGAAGCCTGTGCGGCTGACAACAATGCACGGAGGCAGTGGCGTTGCGGTTGCAGTATCTGTCGCTGTCGCCGTTGGGGTATCGGTTGGCGTGTCCGTCGGCGTTGGCGTATCCGTCGCTGTCGGCGTTGGCAAACTCGCGTTGAAGTAGATCACTTCTGCACGGTTGAAGTTTTCTGGCAGGGCGTTCACCACATCGCGGCGGTTGTGATGGTGCAGCAGCAGCAGCGCAGCGGGAACATCACCCGTCGGGACGGTGAGGTCATACGCCACATTGATCCAGTTGCCGTTCACATCGTCATATAGCGCCGGGAACGATGGGGCGATGCCGACATGCGGATCGATTGCCGGGTTGGCGATATCAAAGTACATGATTGGCGACACGTCTACGGCTGCGCCAAGTGGGTTGCGCGAGAAGGTTTCAACGTAGAAGTTGAAGTCCGTATCACCCGCCAGCAGCATCGGACTGACTGGAGTTGCGCCGTTGTTATCGTAGTTCAGCGCTAGACCGGGGAAGATATTCAGCGCCACGACGTTTGTATCAAACACGTAGGTATCGAAGCTGGCGCTTGTCCCGTTCAGGAAATCATGGAAGAAACCGGAACCAAGCGAGCTAAGTCCAAGTGCCGACAAAAACACGTCCGAACGGCTAGTTGTGCCGGAAATATTCGGTGCGGTGCTGAACAGGGTGAAGTCATCGGGACCGTTCGTGAAACCGTTCTGCGCGGTATCGAAATACACATTGAAGAACAGTTCGTTCGGGGTAGCCCAATCTTCCACTGTTGAAAGACCGATGGTCAGCACAGTGTTGCTGTCCGCTGAACCACCCGTGTTGCCGCCGTTGTTGAAATTCGATGACACGCCGACATACTGAATATCCAAGCCGGGCAGATTCACACCTGTTTCGTGCGTGTCATCTACACCGGTCAGTTGGAACGCGGAAACCGTCGAAACGATGTTGCCGGGGAAGCCGCTTGCCCCCGTGAAAACTTCCACACCAGTCAGCGGAACTGTCGTCGTGCCAACCGGATTATTGTAAATCGTCACTGGGTTGGTGGCGGCGTACATTTCCGAAGCCGCGCGGATCGACGCATAAAGCGGCACGCGCAGCGAAACGGTTGCGCCCGCCGTTGGGACTGCCTTCAGGATCGCGCCTTCTTCGGAGAGATAGTGCCGCGCGAACGTACCGATGGTCGTCGCCTGTGAGGTCGTCAGCGAGGCATCCGCGTTGTTGTGCGGCGCTGTGCCGCTCAGCGGAATATCGACTGTGAGCGTGACCGTGACCGTGACTGAACCATACGCCGGAACAGTGACGCTCGTCGGACTAACGGTGTAGGCTGCGACGTTGTTGTCTGTGTAAGTATCGATGCTTAGGTTATAGGTCGCTGGAGTTGCACCGCGATTTCGGAACTGGACATCGCGCGTGAACGTGTTCGGACCCGTGCCGGGCAGAACCGCCGCTTCACCAAATGACACACCTACAAGATACGGAGAGAGAATATTGTAGGCGATCACGCTGTTGCTTAGCGCATCAACCACATCTAGACTACCCGAACCCATACGCTGCGGACCAAGACGCGGCCCCGCCGTCGTGCCAAGTCGAATATCGTTATTCGCGGTATTCATGAGCAGGGCTTTGATCTGCGCGGGAGTCCAACTGGCATACGTTGGGTGGCTCAACACCACTGCCGCCGCGCCCGCGACCATCGGTGATGCCATCGACGTGCCGCCGAGCGTTTGAATATCGTTGCCCGTGCCGGAACCCGTTGTGACGATTGCCGCGCCGGGAGCTGCGATGTCTGGCTTGATGCCACCATCAACATCGTTGCCACGCGGACCACGTGAACTGAACGTTGCGATGGTATCAACCACAGGAGAGAATACCGTCGAGAAATATGGATTCATGGTTACGTTGACCACACCCGCCGCGATTGCCGCGCGGAGCGTGCTGCCCGCCGCAAAACCGTCGCCAGTGCTAACCATCAACACGGGGATCGTGAACGTACCACCGGGGATGATCGGCGCACCGGGGGCAGCGGCATTATTGGCAATTACGAGACCAATAGCGCCCGCTGCTGCTGCGTTGTTGTGCTTAATTTGGAACGTGCAGTTCCCGCGATTGACGATGGCGATATTGCCTGCAACAGCCGCCGCATTTGTGTATGCCGAGCAACCGTCCAGCGAAGTTGCAACGGTGCCACCTCCATCTTCATCTGGGTCGATAGCTTCAACGAGATTGCCTGTGACCGGATACGGATTGGGACTAGGTGAAGCGCCATACTGCGCCGACAAATACGTGCCAGCAGGGATCGTCACTGCTTGATTGACCAGCAGCGCGCCCGTACCACCGTCATCGGTTGCCGCAACACTGAGCGCCCACCCCGTCACGCCGGGTGAACCCGTGGTGTAAGTGGTATCGTAGTTGTTGCCCGCCGAAGTCACGACCAACGTGCCAGAGAGCATGGCGTTTTCAATCGCCGCGATGTACGGGGTAAGAGTGGAATCATCGCTGCCGTTGCCAAAGGGCGAACCGAGCGACATGTTGATCACATCTGCCTGAACACCGCCGCTGTGCGCGCCCGAAACTGAGTCATCAATCGCTTCAACAATCGTTGAAACGTATGCGGAACCGTAGCAGCCAAACACGCGCATGGCGATCAATTTCGCTTCTGGCGCGACACCCGGACCGATACGTAAGGTGCTAAACGGGACAGCCAAATAGCCGCCCACATAGGTGTTACCCGCCGCATCCACACCGATACCTGCCGCGATACCCGCGACGTGCGAACCGTGACCGCTTGATGCCTGTGAAGGCGCGACACCGAACGTTGGCACGAGGTCGACAGGACGGATTGAGCAGTCCATCGGGTCGGGGTCAGGAGACTGCGTCGTTACGGGTGGCAGACCGGATGTTTCTGGGTTGCCCGCGTTGAAGGCATCTCCAACATAGTCCCAACCGCCGATGACCTTGTCTCCGGGGTTACCGAAATTGGGTTCAGCATCCGACAGCGTGACGCGATCAGCCGGGTTAAGCGACCAAGAACCATCACCGCCCATGTTGCGGTGCGAATAGTCAATACCACTGTCGATGATCGAGATCACCGTGCCCAGACCGGTATAGCTTCCGCCAAGCGATCCATTCCACGCCGAAGGCGCGCCAACATGCTGCACGGCGCTCGACGTATCGCGCTGGACAATACCTACTGGATAGACCGCGCGCACACCCGCCAAGCGAATGAGCGAAGCGAATTCTTCCGGCGCAACGGCGACTGTCACGCTGTTCAGTACGGTGTCCGTTGAAGACAGCACTTCAGCGCGCACGCCAGCCGCAGCAGCCGCGTCAATAAATGCCGACTGCGCCTCTGCGATGACGCGGCGTTGGGCATCGGCAAGCGAGCGGGCTGCTGCGGCAGCAGACTCACCGCCAGCCTGTGCATAAATTACGCCTGCGGGCGCATCGAGCAGTTCGACCATCGCCAACATGCGACCGTCTTCTAGCACGACGGTTTGGCTCACGAATTCGTCACGATACGCGACGACATCCGCCGGAACGGTGAATGCTTCACCGGTAGTCGTCGCCGCGGCGCGCGAATCTTGCGCCATAATGGAGAACGGACTGCCGATACTGAGCAAAATCACCACTAGAAAAAGAACTGTGAGATGAACATAGCGTGTTGTACGCTTAGTCCCCATAGGGTTTCGTCCTCCTGAGCGTGGGACAATTGGACTAATGATTTAAGTATTGGCAGACAAACACTTAAACTGCTGGTGATTGTAGTTTGCGTATAATGGCTTTGCAACATCGCCTAATAAAATAGTGTGCAAATTGCATGTATAAACATTGTTGACAATTCAACACACGAAGCGGTATTGACTTGAATAAGCGAAAAAAGCGGGTGGAATTGTCTTGATTCCACCCGCTTGTCTTGAAAATGCTATGGCGTAGGCGTGTCTGTCGGCGTGTCCGTCGGAGTAACGGTAGCCGTGCTGGTTAAGGTTTCCGTCACAGCGATTGGCGGCGTATCCGTCGCTGTCGGCACAACATTGGTTGGCGGCAGAGTTGGCGGCGCAAGCACGGTTGGAGTCCACGTTGGTGGGCGCAAAATTGGCGTGCGTCGAACACCTGTTGGGTTGGCAGGCGGTTGGAACGGTTGTGTGCCAATACCCGATATTTGGCTTGGCAGCATGATCGGTGTGGCGGGCGTTAGCCCAAGGGGGGGAAACGTCCGTGACGGCGAAGGGGTCAGCGTTGGGCGCGGTGTTTGCGTGCGCGAATTGGTCGCTGTCGGCGTGAGTGATCTGTCGCGCGCGGCAGTTTGTGTAGCGGCGCGCGCCGCGAAAACAGCGAAAGTCGGCGCGCCGCGCAAAAATATCGGCATGTTCCCACCCGGAAGCGTCGATTCCGCGATGGCAAGGGTGTTAGTCACTGTTGAGGTAATGCTTGGTGGCGCTTGCGTATCGGTAGGCGCGGGTGTCGTCGCTGTGGGGGTATCACTAGGCGTATGCGTGGATGTAGGGATGGTTGTATCCGTCAGTGTGGGCAGCATGATCAGCGTAGGAATTACGACTGTGCGTTCTGGCGCGCACGCCACCAGTGCCGTGGCGGCGAATAAAACCGCTGGCACAAATATCCGCCAGCGCGCATATTGAGCATTATATTTTGACATCCGCTTTTCCAAGAACTCGTCGCTGTGGCAAAACGATCCACAGCCATCCTGTCATTGTTATCGCCGCAACAGTATACAACATTGACGGAGATTGCATTGGGTATCCGCGTTTATGGGTACAATGACCTTATCGAATTTTGCTGCCGGATGATTTCATGCTGCCCGAAAACTGTATCGTGCGCGGAAATGCGCTCGATGTGCTGCCTACACTCACCGAAGCTAGTGCTGACATGATTTTTGCCGATCCCCCGTACAACTTGCAGTTGCAGGGCGATCTATGGCGACCTAATTTGACGCGCGTCGATGCCGTTGATGATGCGTGGGATCAATTTGGCGGCTTTAGCGCGTATGACGACTTCACGCGTGCGTGGCTAACAGCATCGCGCCGTGTCCTCAAAGACACAGGGACAATTTGGGTTTCCGGCACCTATCACAACATCTTCCGTGTGGGAAGTTTGCTGCAAGATTTAGGCTACTGGATTCTCAATACCATCATCTGGCACAAGCCCAACGCCATGCCCAACTTTCGCGGCACACGTTTCAAAAATGATGTGGAGTTCGTCATTTGGGCAAAAAAGACCCCCAAAGATCGCTATACATTTCAGCATCACCATATGAAGCATCTCAACGCGGGTAAACAAATGGGCTCTGTCTGGACAATCCCACTGTGTAGTGGTTCGGAACGCCTCCGCGATGCTGACGGCAAGAAACTACACCCAACGCAAAAGCCCGAAGCCCTGCTTGAACGAATCATCTTGGCGAGCAGTCAGCCCGGTGACTTGATCCTTGACCCATTTTTCGGTTCTGGCACAACGGGTGCGGTTGCAAAACGTTTGCGCCGCCGCTGGATTGGGATCGAGCGTGAAGCCGTCTATGCCGATGCCGCACAGCGCCGCATTGATGCGGTTGTTCCTTATCAACTCGATCATCCCCTGTTTGAGAGGCATGATCGCATACGCCGCGCCCCGCGTATCGGCATTCGCAGACTGCTTGAAGCAGGGTATCTACAAGCAGGACAGCAGTTGCTGCTGGATCGTCCATCCGTCCGCGCCACGATACTTGATAACGGGCTGCTTCAACTGGATGATGGTCGCGTTGGCTCAATACACGGATTAGCCTCCCTTTTGAAAGGTGTACCCTCTTGCAATGGATGGACACACTGGCGGTTGATTCATGGCGAGGGTGAATCGGCGGAACCCCTAGATACGGTACGTCGTCTATATCGTGCCGAGCATTAATCTGATCAAGCATAGGGAAAACGTTGGGTAAAACTTCGCTCAGTTGTGCTAAGATGAGAAAATTGTAATGTCACGTTCACTTCATGAACAGGCAGATCAGTTCAAACTTTACGAGTAATGTGTGATGACCAATCATCCGCGACGACCCAATAATGGCGACAGAAGCCGTAAATTGCGTACCCCCATACAGCCGACTCAGCCGATGCAGCCGCAGCAGAACTCGCAGCGCATGAACACGCAGACGCTTCATGATGTGCCTCTGCAAAGTCGTCCTAACCACCCGACTCAGCGCAGCAAGCCATTTACCATGCGTTCGATCACGCAGGTCGCGCAGGGGGGAACGCCAACGGCGCGCCATATTTCGCCGCAAACACAGCCGATCCCTCGTCAGCCAACGGGCTATACTGTACCGGTCAATACCTACACGGGCGCGTATCCCGCTAACGACGCTTCGGGTTACACAGGCTTTTACACGTCGGGGCAAGTCCCGCCAAATCCTCCGTATGGCGGAGCATCTGTTCCTGCCCCTATGAACAGTGGAAATCCGTGGGCGGCGCGTTCACGTGTGCGCCGTACCCAATCCACGCTGCTTGTTGTGCTTGGCATGATTGCGCTAGGAGTGGGAGTGTTAGCGGTCATGGCACTGTTTACGCTTGGCGTTGTGCTGTCACCGGAACGCATCGCGGATGGCGTGAGCATTGCCGGAGTTGATGTGGGGAATCGCACCATCGATGAAGCGCGGCGATCCCTCGCTTCCCGCGTGATTGACCCTGAAATCATTTTGGTTGATGTTGGGCGTACATTTCGAGCGCGCATCAGTGAACTTGGCGCGTCCGTTGATGTTGAAGCGACCTTGAACCTTGCCAAGTCAGCGCGCGCGGGGACAGAAGTCACGCCTCAGCTTCGTGTCGATTTGGCGCGGGCGCAAGAAGGTTTTGCAGCGCGCACAGAAGAAATCAACATCGATGCGATCCCGGGTCAATCAGGCCGGGCGATGGAAATTCCGGTGATGCTGGATCGTTTGCGTGTGGATGTGACAGGTGAACTTTCCGATGGTGTGTTTGAACTCAACATGATCGATATTCCCCCGCCTGACCCGGTCACATATGCCGTACAGACGGGACAAACGACGGTACACATCGTGGAGCGCGGACAAGAACTCGCGCTTATCGCGCGTTACTACGGTGTATCGATGCAGGACATCGCGCAGATCAACGACATCCCCAATTATGACCTGATCTATCCCGGTCAAGAACTGCTAATCCCCGCCACAGGACAGTACACGCCTGTCAATGTTCCACCTGCGCCGCGCAGCACAGGCAAGTCGATTGTGGTGGACACAACGGAACAGCGCATTTATGCCTATGAGAATGGTCAATTGGTGCGTTCACATTTAACCTCAACGGGGCTGCCCGCCACGCCAACGGTATTAGGCGATTACAGCATCTATGTCAAGTACCTTGCAACCGACATGAGTGGCCCCGGCTACTATTTGCCCCAAGTGCCATACACCATGTATTTCTATCAAGGCTATGGAATTCACGGGACCTATTGGCATAACAGCTTTGGTCGCCCCATGAGTCATGGATGTGTCAATCTTCCTACTGCGGAAGCCCAATGGTTTTTCAACTGGGCGGAAGTCGGCACGCCCGTCCGGGTGATTTAGTCGCAGCAGCCGTGTCGCTATTGTGACAGATTAGATCACGCAAACTATCAATCGGATGGGCTTTTCGCTTTCTTTGAGGATGCTGCGTGGAGACATCACGCTCAGCAGATAGAGCAACTTGCACAATGCGCCATCTGCGCGAACGTGCGGAAGCACATCCCTAAGATTATGTTGATTCCGGAATTGTGAGGGTGAGTTTAGAAAATTGTTTCAAAATCAAAATTGACGGCGTGATTGCGCGTGGCGCTTTGATGCAGTCAAGGCAGCAGGGGAGGCGCATCCGCGTCTACGCCTTCGCTGGTTAGCGCAGAAGAACTGCTCGAAATGGAGGTGAATAAACTCGAACCGGGTTCGTTGGGGCTGATGTTTGTGCTGTATTGGGACGCATCCGTGAAAGGGACGTAATCGGACGGGCGGGCACCGCCGCAATGACTACCACTGAGCGCAGTTTTGAGCCTAATGAAAAAACACACCTCGTTGATGAACGCTTATATCACCAAGTCTATCGTGATTTGTTCACGGCGCTGACATACGATGATCCATTATAAAATTAGCTTGGAGCTTCGTTGATATAGTACCGCGATAGTCGTTGTAATGGGACAAATCCGCGCCAATGGACATTGATGACGCGAATTGTGATGTCGTCGCGGCATTGGCTCCAGATAACCCCATGCGGTGAAGCCAAATCGGCAAACAAAAGCGTCGTTACTGATGTGTTCGCGTTGAACGGCGCTGTCATTGCTAGATTCGCAATCATTGCGGGATAGCGCAGCGTGATCACTTGTGTGCGCGGGTAAATACTCGCACCGCACGGCTGCCCGTAGAGTTCCAACAGCCATCCTACACTAAACCTATCAGGCGGCAAAAAGACGTAGATAGCGCCGGCGTGCGTTCCATCTGCTGAAACCATGAAAGCAGAATCGTTTCGCGTGCCAAAATTCAGACTCGCCACATTCGTTTCGACAGCGACACCGCGCGCTTCTAGGTTCGCGCGCGCAGTTTCCCATAAGGTGACTCCCGGCTCAATATCCATAAAACATGGGGTTTGGCAGTTTGAAAAACCAATGTCGCGTAATGCTGTTGGAAGTCCAATTATGCCGCCGTAAGTGATTGATACAGCACATAAGAAGAGGATCGACGCACAGAGTGTCAGCGATAGGCGCACTAAACCGATGGCAAAGGGTGGAGCGCGATACGTTGGATCGGGCTGATCCACCCATTTGCCGAAAGATGACCGTCTGCGTGTGAGCGCAGAGGCGTTGCGGACGTTCATGACTCGAAGGCGGCAAGGTCCGCAAATGTGGTTTTGAGGGCACCATAAAGATTCTGGAATGTCGGGTACAAACGCGCATAGTCCGCTGTACCCGCCGCATCCGGTTCGATCACATCGACTCTACGCACCATTTGCGCGCAAGCGGTTTTCACATCAGGGTATGCGCCTACGCCAACCGCCGCGAGAATTGCCGCGCCGAACGCCGAACCTTCGTTACTGTTGACGGTATAGAGGGGAATCCCCATGATGTCGGTCATCATCTGCCGCCAAATGCCGCTGTTCGCCGCGCCGCCGCTGATAACGGCTTCACGGGGATTAACACCTAATGCGCGCAGCAGTTCAAGCTGGTCACGCATACCAAAAGCGACCCCTTCCATAACAGCGCGGAACATGTGACCCATGTTGTGTCGCAAAGTGAACCCGACCAAAGCGCCGCGCGCCAGCGGATCGGGGTGGGGGTTGCGTTCCCCTGTAAGGTAAGGAGCAAACAGCAGACCGTTTGATCCACGCGGGATAGATTCAACCATGCGATTGATTTCATCGTACTGTAGATTGGGGGCAATTGTGTCATGCAGCCAGCGCAATCCACCTGCCGCGCTCAACATCACCCCCATATGAAACCATGTGCCGGGAATGGGACCGCAGAAAGTGTGCAAACGTCCATCCGGTTCGGGCGCATAGCGATCACTGATTGCAAATGCCACGCCTGACGTACCGACGGTCAAACTCGTGGCATCTTTGACGACGATGCCGTTGCCTACACCCGCTGCTGGTTGATCGCCCGCGCCACCGACGATAGGCGTACCTGCTTTGAGTCCGGTCTGCGCGGCGGCTTCCGCGCTCACATAGGCGCACACATCCTGTGATTCACATAGATCGGGCAGCCACTCACGGGGTAGGTCATAGGCAGCAAGTAGTTCGTCCGACCATGTGCGCTTGCCAATGTCCATCAATGCCATGCCCGACCCATCAGCTACATCTATCACATGCGCTCCGCTTAAGCGAAAGCGGATGTAGTCTTTGGGTAGTAGAATATGGCGAATCTTCGCGTAGTTTTCCGGTTCGTTTTGTTTCAGCCAAAGGATTTTCGGCGCGGTGAACCCCGCCACCAAAATACTGCCGATTAGCCTGTACAGCTTCTTTGCACCAACTTTTTCGGTGATTTCTTCACACTGTTTGCCGCTGCGTTGGTCATTCCACAAAATGGCAGGGCGCACCGGTTGACCACTAGCATCGAGTGTAGTCAAACCGTGCATTTGACCTGTCAAGCCAATCGCACCCACGTCGTCGGGGGAGATTTGCGCCATCACATCACGCAGCGCAGCGCTCGTCGCGCTCCACCAATTTTCTGGGTCTTGTTCTGACCACAAGGGGCGTGGTGTGGAAAGTTCGTGCGGGTAACTCTTGGTAGTGATTACGCTTCCTGCTGTGTCGATGAGAAGGGCTTTGGATGCGGTGGTACTCACGTCGATGCCAATGAAATATTTCGCCATTGTAGGTATCCTTGCACAGATAGTGTTAATAAAGTCCAAGTTACTTAACATAAGCAGCAAGTATAACGCGGGGATGGGTAAATGCAGGGGAAAATGATGGCGGCGCGTTTGTACGGCGCGCGAGACATAAGGATCGATCATGTGGATGCGCCGGATACACCGGGCGCGGGGAAGGTTTTGATCGATGTGACAGCGGTTGGCGTGTGCGGGTCAGATTTGCACAGCTATGTAAATGCGCGTATCGGCAGCACAACTATCGATGCGCCGCTGATATTGGGGCATGAGTTTGCCGGGATAGTGCGTGAACTTGGCACATCTGCCCACGATGGCGAGGATAATCCATTGCAAGTGGGGCAGCGGGTAGCGGTTGATCCGGCAACACCATGCTGGCACTGTGAGTTCTGCGATACCGGACACCCAAATCTATGTCGCCGCTTACATTTTTGCGGGTTGTTCCCCGATGACGGATCGCTGTGCGAACACATGATTGTCGATGCGCGCTCGTGCTTCCCTGTCCCGAATACGATCAGTGATGCGAGCGCGGCGCTGCTTGAACCGCTTGGCGTGGCTATCCATGCTGTAGATTTAGGGAAGGTCAAGCTGGCGAACAGCGTGGTTGTGATCGGCGCGGGTCCGATTGGGGTGCTGCTGATCAAGCTGGCGCGGTTGAGCGGCGCTGACCCCATCTATGCGTTCGATAATCATCCATGGCGAGTGGAAAAAGCGAAACAGTGGGGGGCGACTGACGCTTGGACGCTCGACATGAATCCGGTAAAGCGCATCCATGAGATTACGCATGGGCGCGGCGCAGATATTGTTTTTGAAGCAGCGTGGGCAGGCGAAACGGTTGGACAGGCGGCGGAAATGGCGCGCTTGGGTGGACGTTTGGTGCTGGTGGGTATCCCTGATGGAGACGATTTGATGATGAAACATTCGACGGCGCGGCGAAAAGGGTTAACAATTATGCTGTCGCGTCGCATGAAGCATGTTTATCCGCGTGCGATCCGTATGGTTGAACAGGGACGAGTTGACTTGGAAGAGTTGATTTCGCATCGTTTCCCTCTCAGCCAAGCAGATAAAGCTTTTGCGCTAAATGCAGCGTATCCTGAAGGACTGCATAAGGTGATCATAGATGTAAAACAGGAGGGCGCGTAATCCAATACACAGCGGGCTTCAATTGGGGAGTGTATGACCCCCTGATTGGGCATTTGTCGATATGTCAAAATTTCGTGCAAATTGCCGAAATTGTTATTTGACACCCATCTTTAACGGCGCTATACTTTGTTGCAAGTGCAACAATTGCGGGGGCAACAATGAATCCTAATGGTTCGCTGAACCAAGCTGCCGCGACGGCACACCCGAATAACGACTTTGATCCGCATGGGGCGGAAAGTGTCGAACAAACAACCATTGATGTTTCTGCGGATTTGGATCGCGATCCCAGCTACGTGCAGGGAAGTTTGCCACATCAGCAGTATCGGTTGTTTCATGATATTTACGTGTTCCTAGATGCCGGGGACAATCACGTGCTGCGCCAATTCTCGCTGACCCCTTCGCAATATACGGTCTTGATGCTGCTTGATGCAGCCGGTGGACAAAATCTCATCCGTTTGAGCGAACGGATGTTGGTCGCGCGCAGTACGATTACGCGGTTGATTGATCAACTTGAACATATGGGGTTGGTAAGGCGCACCAGTGACCCCAATGACCGCCGTGCCCAGCGCGTAGAACTGACTGCCGATGGGTTGAAAGTGCGCGAACAAGCATATGAGGCGCATGAAGCATCATTGGCGACGCGATTTGAAGTGCTAACAGAAGATGAACAGCGGATGCTGCGCGACTTGCTTTACAAACTGCGTAATGGGCTGCTGGCGCAAATTTAACTGCAATATGGGCGTGCTTGGTGATGAAATAGGACGCGCCCGCTAAATACTATGGAAGGTCACGGCGATGAGGGGCAGTGTACCGTCCCTCGCCGCCGATAAAACCTTTACTTTGTATATTTTTATGTTTTGGAGCTGTCTAACCATGAAACGCCCCTATTTTTTGGTAATGCTTGCAATTGCCGCCAGTTTTGTGCTGTCAATTGGCGTTGTAAGCGCGCAAGATCGTCCTGATCTGCTGATTTGGGCGGACGCAACTCGTACTCCGGCGCTCACGCCAATTGCTGAAGCCTTCTCGGAAGAATTCGGGGTGACGGTTGAAGTGCAGGAAATTGGCATGGGCGATATTCGCACGAATCTGCCAGTTGCCGGTCCTGCTGGAGAAGGTCCTGATATCATCATCGCCGCCCATGACTGGATTGGCGAATTGGTGCTTAATGGGTCGGTCATTCCAATTGACCTTGGCGACAAAGCCGAGTTGTTCAGCCCTTCCGCGCTGGCACTATTCACTTACAACGGCGAACTATATGGGATGCCGTATGCAGCAGAAAACGTGGCGTTCTTCCGCAACACCGATCTTGTCCCTGATGCTCCAGCGACATGGGACGAAGTTGCCGCGATTACCGATGAACTCATCAGCAGCGGCGCATCTGAATATGGATATATCATCCAGAGTGCGGATGCGTATCACTTCTTCGGACTTCAGACCGCGTTTGGCGGCTACCTGTTCGGCACGGATGACGCGGGCAACTACGATGTCAACGATGTCGGTATCGACAGCGAAGGCTCGATTGCTGCGCTGGCGTGGCTTGAAAGCCTAGCGGATGCTGGTCAAATGCCCGATTCTGTTGATTATGACGTAATGCATACGCTGTTTGAAAGCGGCGATGCAGCGATGATGATATCGGGACCATGGGCGCTTCCGCGCATTCGCGCATCAGGCGTTCCATATGCCATCAGCGATATTCCGGCGGGTCCCGGCGGTCCGGGTCGCCCGTTTGTGGGCGGTCAAGGCTTCATGATCAGCGCATACAGCGAAAATGTCCTGCTTGCGGAAGCCTTCCTTGTCGATTACATGGCGACTTTGGAATCAATGCAGGTACTTTACGATGCCGATCCGCGTCCGCCAGCGTTCCTGCCACTGCTTGAAACGTTGGATGATCCCGATCTGGCAGCATTCCAATCCGCTGGCGCGAACGCGCTGCCTCAGCCAAGCGTTCCCGGCATGACCTCTGTGTGGGGTGCATGGGCGAACGGTATTACGTTTGTCATTCAGGGGGAACTGACCGCCGAAGAAGCCTTCACCGATGCTGCTGCCCAAGTCCGTGAAATCATGGCGACAGGCGGCGTAGTGGTTGTCGAAGTCGCGGGCGATCCGCCTCCAGCGGACGGACCAACCAACGTATCCATCCCCGGTTCGCTGAATATGGCGATGGGATGTGCGGGCGACTGGGTGCCAGACTGCGCCGAAGCGCAGCTTCTGTACAATGCCAATGGCGATGTGTGGATGAACACGTTCACGCTCCCGGCAGGAAGCTATGAGTACAAGGTCGCGCTTAACAATACATGGGATGAAAACTATGGCGGGCGCGCTGACCGTGACGGCGCGAATGTGACACTTGAACTGGCGGAAGAAACCACCGTCACGTTTGTGTACGACAACAAAACCAACTGGGTTGCCGACAGTGTGAATTCGGTCATCGCCACGGTTCCGGGTAGTTACCAAGCAGCGATTGGCTGCGCGGGCGACTGGGCACCGGACTGCCTGCGTTCTTGGCTGCAAGATGCAGATGGCGATGGAATCTACACGTTCAGCACTACCGCGATCCCAGCGGGTGATTATGAAGCTAAGGTCGCCATCAACATGACATGGGATGTGAACTACGGTGCGGATGGCGCGCGCGATGGCGCAAACCTGACCTTCAATGTACCTGCTGATGGCACGGAAGTGATCTTTAGTTTCGACAGCACAACCAATGTGCTGACGATCAGTGCTGGTGCGTAGCCGATGAGTACGGCAGCAGCCGAGGCGGGAAGTCCGGGCGGACTTCCCGCTGCGCTACCGAACTTCGCCCTACGGCTAATCCTCATCGCCATCGCTGATGCGTTCGCGCTGCTACTTGGCGTATCGCTGATCAACGATGGCAACGTCTTTCTAGGCGCGACCATTCTTGTTACGGCGCTGCTGCTGACGATTGTCAACATCTTGCCGAATCTGTGGCCCTTGCGTTGGATGACACCCGCGCTTGCCTTGATCGCGCTGCTCGTCATTTATCCATTCGGCTATACGTTCTATATCGCTTTCACCAATTACAGCGACGGACACCGCTACGCGCGTGCCGAAGCGTTACAGTTGATGTCGCGCGAAAAATATCTGCCAGAAGGGGAAGCAAGTTATTCGTGGGAAATCTTCCGCAATGAAGCGGGTGAATACGCCTTGTGGTTGAGCAACGAAAACGAAACCCTTTTTGCCACTACGACGACGATTACACTTGTCGAGACAGCAGGCGAAATCCCCGAAAGCTATGAAGGGTATACCCTGCTCACAGGTGGCGAACGTTTCCGCGCTTTGGGAGATGTGCAGGGTGCAGCGTTTGGCGATCCGAACAATCCGGTTGGTGTGGCATCGCGCAGCGCGGCGGGGACGTTTCGACAGCGCTGGGTGTGGGATGAATCGCGCGGGGTGTTGATGGATATGGAAAATAATATCCCTTATCGAGCAGATGACACAACCGGGTCATTTGTTGCCCCTAACGGTTCAACCGCGCCGCTTGGCTACTGGGTGCCGGTGGGACTGAATAATTTTGCGCGAATTTTTAGTGATTCTTTGATTGCGGGTCCATTAGTTCGCATTTTCTTGTGGACTGTCGCTTTCGCTTTCTTCTCGGTATTCACCTCATTCGTGGTGGGGCTGTTTATGGCAATTGTCCTGAACAGGTCCTTCCCCGGCGTGCGTGTTGTCCGTTCGCTGTTGATTATCCCGTATGCTGTACCCGGTATGATCAGCATTTTGATTTGGCGCGGAATGCTGAATCCGAATTTGGGCGTAATCGCGACAAATATCGAGAATATATTTGGATGGTCGCCACCATTTCTTACCGATCCGGGATGGGCAAAGTTTTCGGTGCTGCTCGTCAATCTGTGGCTGAGTTACCCGTATTTCATGCTGATTTGCAGCGGCGCACTCCAAGCGATTCCGTCGGCGATTTATGAGGCGGCGGAAGTCGATGGGGCGAACGCGCGGCAAAAGTTCTTCGGGTTGACGCTGCCTTTGCTGCTGGTATCAGTCGGTCCGCTGTTGATTGCGTCGTTCACCTACAATTTCAACAACTTTTTGTTGATTGAGGCGCTGACTCGTGGTGGTCCGGCAATGGCGGGAACATCTGCTCCCCCTGTTGGACATACGGATAACCTAATCAGCTACGTTTTCCGGTTCGCGTTCGGGGCAGGCGGATCACGCGATTACGGTTTTGCTTCCGCGATTGCGATCATCATTTTCGTGCTTGTGGGGCTGCTCACAATTATCCAATTCCGCTTTAGCAAGCGTTTAGAGGAGATTGGCGAAAATGTCTAGCACACGCGCATCTCTTGCGGCAGCCCGTCGCGCAGAAACAAACCGCCCAAACACAGGATCAAGCGTGGGGTCGGTGATCATTCGTATCGTGATCATCGCCATCGCGTTGATTTTCTCGCTCTTTCCGGTCATCTGGATCATCTCGGCGGCGCTTAATCCTGCCGGATCGATGGTCAGCCAAACGTTGATCCCGCAGAACATACAAAGCGTTGACGATCTGCTTGTGAACTTCAACCGGTTGTTCAACGATCCACAAGTGCCGTTCTGGCGCTGGATCAGTAACTCTATTCTCGTCGCCGCGACTTCGACAATCTTGATCGTGCTGATCACGGCGCTGACGGCATATTCGTTCTCACGTTTCCGGTTTATCGGACGACGAAGCCTGCTGCTTGGCATCTTGATCATTCAGGTGTTTCCCAACATTCTGGCGATGGTCGCCATTTACTTGATGCTGCTTCAGCTCGGCAAGTATATTCCGTTGTTTTCGCTCAATTCGCTTGGTTCGCTGATCCTTGCATATGTTGGCGGCGGGATGGGCATCAATATCTGGTTGATGAAAGGCTTCTTCGACACGATTCCGCGCGACATTGACGAATCGGCAATGGTGGACGGGGCGACTCACTGGCAGACATTCTGGCAGTTAATCTTTCCGTTAGTGCAGCCGATTCTCGCGGTAGTCGGGGTGCTGTCGTTTGTCGGGACGATCAACGAGTTTTTGTTGGCGCGCATCATCTTGACTGACCGCGAAAACTGGACGCTGATGGTGGGGCTGTTCAACTTTGTGGAAGCCGAATTCACGGATGATTGGGGCGTGTTCGCCGCTGGAGCGTTGATTGCCGCCGCGCCCATTGTGGCGGTGTATATTGTGCTTCAGCGATACATCGTCGGCGGTCTGACAGTTGGGGCAGTAAAAGGATAAAACAATACGTATCTAATTGGGGGTGGGGGAAACCCCGCCCTTTTTGATCACGCCATAGCATGGCTATGGAGGCTATGATGGATTTCATTTTTGGGACGCTGGCAACCGATTCTCTCAAACTGGTGCATCATCGGGCGCTGCGAAGCGGCATTCAACACAACAGTGCGATCACTCCGCGTGATCCGCTGCCGGGAGAACCAGTACGAATTACGGTGATCGTTGGTGAAGACTGTCCGGTTGATCAAGTAGTGTGTTATTACACAGTCGATGGCAGTATACCACGTGGTCATTATGGTATCGCCGAACGTGGATCAGCCATTCCACTCTCACTTGAGCGTGTCGAGTGGGATACGCTGCTGTGGGCATATGTGAGCATCTGGACGGGAACGCTTCCGCCGCAAGCAGATCACACGACAGTGCGTTATGTCATTGGGGGATGGCAAGCAGGGGACGCAGAAGTGTATGCCGATTATCCGAATGCTCAACGAGTCGCAGAATCGGCAGCATCGGCGTTCTTTCGCGGCGAAGCGCCGCCTGAAGTAACTCCCGATCTTGATGCTACAACGCAGCATGTATTTAGCTATCATGTTGATACTTTTCGCGCGCCGCAGTGGGCGCACGACTCAGTAATCTATCAGATTTTTGTGGATCGGTTTAATCCCGGTAAAGGGAGAACATGGCTGCAAACTGATGATCTCAACGGGATTGTCGGTGGGACGCTGTGGGGGGTGTTGGAAAAGCTCGATTATATCGCGGTCTTGGGAGCAACGTGCATCTGGTTAAGTCCTATTTGGCCCACGCCGTCACATCATGGATACGATGTAACAGATCATACCCTGACTGATCCACGCTTGGGTGGAGATGAGGCGCTGCGTGCGGTCATCAATGAGGCGCACAAGATGGGAATTCGCATCGTCCTTGATCTGGTGGCGAATCACATCTCAAATGAACATCCGATTTTTGAAGGCGCGTATACTGACCCGCAAAGCCCGCACCGCGAATGGTTCATATTCGACGATAGTCCGCTTGGGTATCGTTCGTTCTTCGGCGTGAAAACCATGCCACAGGTGAATTTGCAAAATCCCGATGCGCGCCGCTGGATGCTTGACGTAGCACGCTACTGGATACGCGAATTCGATATTGATGGCTACCGTCTCGACTATGCGACGGGTCCTTCGCTCGATTTCTGGTCGGACTTTCGCACAGCGATCCGCGCGGAAAAATCGGATGTTTTCTGTTTTGCAGAAGCAGTTGATGCGCCGGAAATGCTGCAAGGGTATGTCGGGCGGCTTGATGGCTGTCTCGATTTTTATGGGAGCGAAGTGCTGCGAAAGGCGTTCGGCTGGCGCACAATGAGTCCTGCCGCCGCCGCGCAAACGCTGAATCGCCAGCGCCTTTATTTCCCTACGGATTTTATTCTGCCCACATTCGTTGACAATCACGATATGGATCGCTTCTTGTGGATCGCCAAAGGCGACAAGGACGCGCTGCTGCAAGCGGTGTCGCTCCAAATGTCGCTGCCCGCGCCGCCTGTAATCTATTATGGCACGGAAGTCGGCTTGAGCCAGCGAGTCAGCGTGCGCGAAGGCATGGGACTGCATCAAAGCCGCACGCCGATGGTGTGGGGCGATGCACAAGACAAAGACCTGCACACGGCATACAAGCGCTTGATCGCCGGACGTAAGCAGCTTGTGAGGGCATAAGGTCAAATTAGGAAGTTACAGGGATTCACCGCAGAGACGGACGAAACAAGTTCCGCGAGAACGCAGAGAAAACCATTTTGAATTTCTGCGTTCTCTGCACTGATGATTCTTATTTGTATAGTTTGGTCGCGGTGGGGTTGCGTTCTTGGAAGCCGCGCTGATGCCAGTAGGGATAGATGGTGTCGGTTTCGCTGACGGCATCAAGGCGCGCGACCTGTTCGGGAGTCAAGTTCCAGCCGACTGCGCCAAGATTATCGATCAACTGTGCTTCGTTGCGCGCGCCGATAATCACGCTGGAAACAGTGGGACGCTGTAGCAGCCAATTTAGCGCGATTTGCGACACGGTTTTGCCCGTTTCAGTGCTAATCGCATCCAGCACGTCGATAATGCTGTACAGCCATTCATCGGGCACTTCAGGACCTTCGCCTGCGCCCTGCGCGATACGGCTTCCGTCAGGGATTGGCTGATTGCGGCGGAATTTGCCACTCAATCGCCCCTGTGAAAGTGGTCCCCATACCAGTGTTCCCACATTTTGATCCAATGCCAGAGGCATAAGCTCCCATTCGTACTCACGGCGCATCAGCGAATAGTGCGCTTGATGCGCCATGTAACGCGCCCAACCGTATTTTTCGGAGACCGCCAGCGATTTCATCAGATGCCAACCAGAGAAGTTCGAGCAGGCGAGATAGCGCACTTTGCCACTTTGGACAAGACTGTTGAGCGCGCTCATCACTTCTTCGACAGCTGTTTTGGCATCGAAACCATGCATGGTGTAAATATCGATATAATCCGTACCGAGCCGGCGCAAACTGTTTTCGCACGATTTGATGATGTGCCAGCGTGACGATCCCACATCATTGGAATCGTCGCTCATGCGGAAAGTGCATTTTGTCGAAAGCAGCAGCTTGTCACGCCGCCCTTTGATGGCTGCCCCCAAAATTTCTTCCGACTGCCCGTAAGAATAAATATCCGCTGTGTCGAACAGTGTCACACCAGCATCAAGACAAACATCGACTAAGCGTGTGGCTTCCTGCAAGTCACTTTTGCCCCACTTCCCAAAAAATTCGTGATTGCCGCCGAATGTTCCTGTGCCAAAGCTCAACGCCGATACACTGAAACCGGAATTTCCCAACAATCTGTGTTCCATCATATTTTTCCCTTGAAAGTCATCGACTTGCGGAATATCTTACCCATCATTGACGAGTTCGTCTTTAAGACCGCGATAAGATGGGGATTTTTTATGACGTATAGATTGATTCACGAACAAGGCGATTACATACGTGTCGCATGGGGAGATCGCCCACTGTTTACTTACGTGTATATGCCGAAAACCGCCGCCATCGAAGCGCCGCGCCCGTATTTTCATCCCATACACACGCTGGATGGCGATGTGGTGACCATCTTTCGCCCACATGATCACCGCTGGCATCACGGGATGTCATTTGTGCTGGCGCATGTTAACGGTGAGAATTTTTGGGGCGGGGTGACGTATGTACATGGGCAGGGCTATATCCAGCTTGACAACGTGGGACATCAGCGACATGATGCTTGGGAACTGCTCGATTCGGCGGCGAATCGCGCTGAAATGGTCGAACGGCTGACATGGATCGCGCATACAGGCGATCCATGGATTAGCGAACAGCGCTCGATCATGATGAAAGAAGTCAATGAACGCGAGAAATACTGGGCGATTGAACTCGGTTTCCGATTGAAAAATATTTGGCGTGAACCACTGGAAATTGGATCACCAACAACACAAGGGCGACCAAAAGCGGGCTACGGCGGGTTGTTCTGGCGCGGTGTGCGTGATTTCACAGGGGGGCAGATTTTGATGAGCGACGGACGCTCCGCTGCTGGCAGTGAAGATGACATTATCGGAGAGCGTTCGCGCTGGCTGGCGTTCGTCGGACAGCATGATGGGGTAGATCGGGCTTCAACGATGGTGTTCATTGATGACCCAACCAACATTCGCCATCCAACGCAGTGGTTTACACGCACGGGGAACTTTGCCTGCGCTTCGACCAGCTTCATGTTCGATAAAATCTATAAGCTGCTGCCTTCGGAAACACTTGACTTGACGTACCGTGTGGTGGTGGGCAGTGGGGCGTGGTCACGGCATCGCATTGAGGAAATCGCGGGTAAGTTCGCCAAATAAACGCGGCTGCTCAAGGTGGACGGTGTGACCCGCGCCGGGGACAATGTGCAGCCGCGATCTGTTGATAGCAGTGTGCATATCCATGCCAATTTTAGAAAACTTCGTATCAAGCGCACCCGTGATCAAGAGTATGGGCATCACCAAATGGCGCAGCGTGTCCCAATAGTTTGGCTGCGCGCCTGTCCCCATGCCGCGCAGACTGTTCGCCAACCCGCGCGGATTGTTGGTCAACCGCTGCGCGCGCAGTTGAGCGCGCGCCTCATGTGGCAGATTCATTTGTGAGGCGAACAGAGGGATAGATTCCCAATAATCGATAAACGCGCTCACGCCTTTTTTTTCGATGCAGTCAGCAAGGGCGCAGTCGCTTTGGCGGCGCGCTTCACGTTCGGCGCTGGTGGCTAAACCGGGGGACGCGCTTTCCAAAATGAGCGAACGGATACGCAGCGGATATTCCACCGCACATGCTAATGCCAGCCGCCCGCCCATCGAATATCCGAGCAGATCGACCTGCACAATGTCGAGCAGATCGAGAATGTCGATTAAATCGGCGGCGGCACGTTCGATGCGATAACGCGCTGGATCATCGGGCGAATCCGTGCCGCCGTGACCGAGCAAATCGACTGCGATCACGCGCCGATTTCGCCCTAGCATCTCCATCAACGGAAGCCAATTCGCAGCGCTGCCCGTGAATCCGTGCAGCAGCAGCAGGGGAACGCCGTTCTGTTCATCCCCGTTAGACAGAATGTGGTAGCGCACATCCTGTATGTCATATGACCGTTCGTTCACCGAATCTCCGTCACGACTGCTGTGCGTATTGATAGACGAAGATCATGAACTGTACGCCGCCCGCGACAAGCATATACAACACCCCCGCCATATACAGCGCGGCGATCCCAAAGATCAATATGTTGGCGATCAAACTGGCGTTGATAACGATCAACACAATGTTGAAGCTCATTTGCACGCCGTTACTCAAACCATCGTGTACAGCCACGTTAACAGCTCTACGATAGTTGTATACACCCCAAACGGTCAAAAAGATCACCAGTATCAAACTGCAAATGCGCCACACGCCCACGAGATTAAATTCGTTCAAAAAGGCATCAATGGGGAAGGGAAGCAGACCAAAAAAGCCTGCCGCTAATCCCAATTCGAGAATCATGCTGCGCCCCGCGATTTCGCTGGCGGATAGTGTGTTATCGCGGCGGCGAAATGCGCTGATGAGCGCCGCGAAGCCAGCCAACGCAACCGCGACCTGTGCGGATGTGAGTAAGAAACCTTCGATGTTCATGCTAATCGATCACGCCTTTTCAATGAGACTCGCGAATTGCATGAATCTTTGCTCAGAGAGCGCGAGAATGCAACCACAATCTGTTATACTATAGACTGACTAGTCGGTTTATACCGAAACGAGGCATTGTGTCGAATAAACCTGACAAAACTGTAGCTGAAAAATCGACGCGCGACCCGGATGGCACGCGCAGCCGAATCCTTGATGCCGCGCTTGATGTGTTCTCGAACAAGGGGTATCACGATGCGAGTGTAGACGAGATTGTCGAACAATCGCAGACGAGCAAAGGGTCGGTGTATTTTCACTTTCCCAACAAGCAGCGGTTGTTTCTCGCGCTGCTCGACAAGTTCGCGGATTTGTTGGAACGCCGTATCGTAGAAGCGATTTCGCATGAAAAAGAAGGTGTCGCTCGTGTGAGCGCCGCGTTAGAAGCGTTCATGACAACATTCAGCGGGTATCGCCCGCTGGCGAAGATTTTGCTGATACAAGCTGTCGGTTTGGGGAATGTGTTTGAAGAAAAACGCTTGCAGGTGTATGACCGTTTCGCTGTCTTGATCAAGACATATCTCGATCAAGCGGTGCGTGTGGGTGACATTCCGCCGCAAGACACTGAGATTATCGCAGTGGCGTGGATGGGGGCTATCAATGAAGTGGTGATTCGTTGGGTGTACACGGGGCAGCCCGCGCCGGAACGAATTTTATCGACTCTGCGCCCTCTGCTGCTCAAGAGCGTTGGCTTTGCTGATCCTGAAGCGCGCGACAAAAGCGAGTGACAATGACGATTTTATCAACGGCAGAACTCAAAAACGTTGATTTTGGCGCGTTAATCAGCTACACGCGACCCTTTCCAGCGGTGTCGTTTCTGGCATTTCTCGAAGCAATGCCGATTTCGCCGCGCATCTATTGGGAAAGCGGCTTGGTCGATGTCGAATTCGCGGGGGGCGGCGCGGCGGCAGAGATTTTCGCGTCTGGTGGAGATCGTTTTGAGCAGATTCAGCAAAAACTCGATGATCTGTTTAGAGATATCGTAGTCGATTCGACTGCACCCGATGCACTGCTTCCGCGTGTATTCGGTGGATTCGCCTTTCGTGATGATTACAAGCCTGCCAGTGTTTGGTCGGCGTTTCCATCCGCATATTTCGTATTGCCGCGTTATCAAATCACGCGGATGGAAGGCGAAACATGGCTGACAATTAACCGCCGTTTGATGCCGTTTGAACATGCCGAGTCGGCACTGGATTCGTTGGCATGGGAGTTTGAATCGGTACAGCGGCGTGTGCAAGCGTCAGCCGAAGCGATGCAAGATGAACGCCCAACGGTAGAAATTGAAGGGTTGAACTATCCACTGCCGAAGGAAGTTTGGCGGGAGCAAATAATCGATGTGACAGGGCGTATGAAAGCGCACGAGTTCGAGAAAGTCGTGCTTTCGCGCACAATTGACTTGAAATTGAGCGAACCGCCTAATCTGTTGGCGGCGCTGGAACGCATGGGCGCGCGGTATCCACATACATTCCGGTTTTTGATAGAACCCGCTGCTGGGCGCTCGTTCTTTGGGGCATCGCCAGAACTGCTGGTGAACGTGCGGGGAAAGTCGCTGCACACGGCGGCGCTGGCATCATCACGGAAGCGGGGGAACACCGACGAAGAAGACGCGGCGCTGGCACACGATTTGATGACGAGTCCGAAAGATCGTCACGAGCATGGGGTGGTAGTGGACTTTTTGCGTGATCAGCTTGTGCCCCTGACGACAGCGTTAGATGTGCCCAACACGCCCGCAATCATGAAACTGACCAATATTCTGCACTTGCACACGCCCGTCAGCGGCATACTGAGAGAAGGCGTTTCTTTGCTCAAGCTGGCGCGGGCGCTGCATCCGACACCGGCGTTGGGTGGGTATCCACAGGCAAAAGCTGTCGATGTGATCCAACAGACGGAAACGGTATCACGCGGGTGGTTCGCCGCGCCGATTGGCTGGATCGACGGGCGCGGGGATGGCATGTTCGCGGTAGCCATCCGTTCGGCAGTGAGCAGCGGCGCGCAGGTGCGCCTATATGCTGGCGCGGGCATCGTCGCGGACAGCGATCCCGATAAAGAGTGGGATGAGATCGAGTGGAAATTCCAGCCAATGCGGGATGCTCTGGGGGTGATGCAATCATGACGATACAGCCCGCCAATCGCAACCTGCTGTGGACGCAGATTTTTGTCGAAGAACTGGCGCGATCCGGCTTACAGGCGGTGTGCATCGCGCCGGGATCGCGTTCAACGCCGCTGGTGATGGCATTCGCGGAACATCCCGCGATCAAGGTCTATTCGCACATCGACGAGCGAAGTGCGGCTTTTTTTGCGCTGGGTTTGGCACTGGCGGGTGACCGCCCCGTCGCGCTGGTGTGCAGCAGCGGCACAGCAACAGCGAATTTCTACCCCGCAATCATCGAGGCGCATTATTCGCGCGTGCCGCTGCTGGTGCTGACGGCGGATCGCCCACCGGAACTGCGCGAAACTGGCGCGAACCAAACAGTCGATCAGGTTAAACTATACGGCGATCATGTGCGCTGGGCGGTGGATGTGACTCTGCCGGAAGCGCAGCCTGCCGCCGTGACACTACGCAGCATTCGCACGTTGGCGGCGCGAGCCTATGCGGTTGCGAATGGCACAGCGAACGGGATCGCAAAAGGCGCGGTGCATTTGAATTTCCCATTCCGTAAGCCGCTTGAGCCGATTCCTGTGCCGAGTGATGACACGCGCGTCCCAGCGGGGCGCGTTGATGCAAAACCATTCACGCGCATCACACGCGGGGAACTGCTGTCGAGCGCGGATCAACTGGAAACACTGGTCAACGTGATTCGTCAGGCAAAACGCGGCGCATTCTACGTGGGATCGCGGGCGGGAGATAACGTCGCGGCAGGGTTGATTCCGCTGGCGGAAAGCGTGCAGTTTCCAATTTTTGCCGATGCGCTTTCCAATGTGCGGTTTGCGCTGGAAACAAAGGACTCCGCATGGGTGTTCGGCGGACATGACACGTTCTTGCGCGCTGATAAAACACTCCCGTCGCCCGATGTTGTGATTCAGATCGGCGGTATGCCAACTTCACAGGCGCTCGATGATTGGCTGAACACGGATACCACCGAGTATCGCGCGCTCATCAGTGCCCATGGGATGTGGACAGACCCAAATCACCGGATTGACGATTTCATCGTGACCGATCCTGTAGAGCTGATCGGCACGCTGGCGCAAACACTTGATGACGTAGAGTTTGAACGCGATACCAACTGGATTGAGCGGGTGCGGGCAAATGAAGGTGCTGTATGGGATGCGGTTGATCAAGAAGCAGATGGCGACTATTTCGATGGCATGATCGTCGCGGACGTAATCGATTTGCTGCCGCGTAACGCCGTTGTTTTTGTCGCCAACAGTTTACCCGTGCGCCATTTAGAACAATTTGCGCGCCCAAACGCGAAGGGAATCACGGTGTATTGCAATCGCGGTGCAAGCGGTATCGACGGCACGGTATCGAGCGCGTTGGGTGTCGCGGCGGCAAATCGCAATCGTCCGCTGGCACTCATCACGGGGGATTTGGCGTTTTATCACGACATGAACGGCTTACTGGCGATCAAGCGATGCGGTGTAAATTTCACCAGTGTCGTGATCAACAACGATGGCGGCGGGATTTTTTATCGACTTCCTGTCAACCAATTTGATCCGCCGTTCACAGAATTATTTGTCACGCCGCATGGCATGACATTCGAGGGCGCGGCAATGCAGTATGGGTTGGACTATACCCGCGTGAGTGACCGCGCAGCCTTCCGCACAGCATTTGCACAGGCGCTTCAAGCGCAAATCTCACAAGACAAAAGCACCATTCTCGAAGTTCCGACTGATTTTCGCGCCGATGATGCCCGCCGCCGCGCGGTGATCGCCCGTGTCGTGGAACAGGTTGCCGTAAACACCAATTCGTAATTCTATTCTGGGAGAGCGTTCAATGACAGCAATTGATAAACCCGTAAGTGCCATTCGCCCCGGCGCGGAATGGGTGCAGGTCAAGGAGTATGAAGACATTACCTATCATAAGGCAGACGGGATCGCCCGCATCGCGTTCAACCGACCAGAAGTGAGGAATGCCTTCCGACCAGAAACCATCAACGAGATGATCGATGCATTTGAAGATGTCTGGGAAGATTCGGAAGTCGGCGTGATTTTGCTGACGGGCAACGGTCCGGCGATGGATGGCAAGTATGCGTTTTGCTCCGGCGGCGACCAGAAGATTCGCGGGGATGCAGGGTATGTTGGGCGCGATGGTGTGCATCGCTTGAACGTGCTTCAACTTCAACGCATCATTCGCACGATTCCCAAGCCAGTGATCGCGCTTGTGCCGGGCTATTCGATTGGCGGCGGTCATGTGCTGCACGTTATCTGCGATATGAGCATCGCGGCGGAAAACGCGATCTTCGGTCAAACGGGTCCACGTGTAGGCAGTTTTGACGGCGGATATGGATCAGGGTATCTGGCGCGCATTGTTGGGCAGAAGAAGGCGCGCGAAATCTGGTATTTGTGCTTGCAGTACAACGCGCGAGAAGCCCTTGAAATGGGCTTGGTCAACAAGGTTGTGCCGCTGGAAGAACTCGAAGAAGCGGGCGTGGCTTGGGCGCGCAAAATTCTTGAACATTCGCCGCTGGCGATTCGCCTGCTCAAAGCGTCGATGAATGCGGACGTGGATGGTCAGACTGGGATTCAGCAGTTGGCGGGTGACGCGACTCTGCTGTTCTACATGACCGAAGAAGGGCAGGAAGGGCGCAACGCCTACCAGCAGAAACGTAAGCCGGAATTCCGCAAGTATCCTTGGCGACCTTGATAATTGTGATCCACTGCCGTGATTAACGATTACCTTAAACAAGCGGCGCAGCAAGTCCCCGAACGCCCCGCCATCCTCGATGATGACGGGGTGTGGTCATTTGCAGAACTTGATGCACAGGCCGACGCAATGGCGAATCGCCTTGCGAATATCGCCAATGCGGGGGATCGCGTGGGGGTGCTGCTGCCAAATGGACGTGACTACCTCTTGCTAATCCACGCCGCGCCGCGTGTAGGGATTACGCTGGTGCTGTTGAACACACGACTGACTGCGAGTGAGATCGCTTGGCAAGTGAAAACAGCAAGCTGTGTGGCGGTGATCACGAATGGAGAACTGCGTGCGAAAACGGGCGAGATGGGGATACAAGTATATTGGGTTGGTGATTTACCCGACGGGCGCGATGTAGCGCGCTCCTACACTGTTCCCGAAAAGGATGATATACGGGCAGTGATTTTCACGTCGGGAACGACGGGGCAGCCGAAAGGCGCACAGTTGACCTACCGTAATTTTGAGGCGAGTGCCGAGGGATCGGCGGATCGGTTGGGAGTGGTTGATGGCGACTGCTGGCTGCTCTGTCTGCCGCTGTATCATGTGGGTGGGCTGACAATGGCGCTTCGCGGCGTGATGCATCAGCTTCCGCTTGTTGTTGTACCCAAATTCGATCTTGCAGATGTGTGGAAAGCGATGCACCAACATGCGGTCACGCTGGTTTCGTTGGTGCCGACGCAGTTCTATCGCTTGATGAAAGCCTATCCCCATCAACCGTTTCCATCCAAAGTACGCTTGTATTTTCTGGGTGGCGCGGCGGCTTCGCGCGAATTACTCGATCAAGCGTGGGCGCGGAATCTGCCTGTGTCAACCACCTATGGTTTAACGGAAGCGACATCACAGGTTGCGACGATCCTGCCGGATGACTTGGCGCGTAAACCGGGCAGCGTTGGCAAGCCGATCAAGGGGGTGAGCGTTCGTGTGGTCGATGCCGATGGGCGCGAGTTGCCGCCGCACGAGTATGGTGAAATCATTGTGCGCGGCGATACAGTCATGCGCGGTTATATCGGTCAGCCGGAAACAGGCGGGGAACTGCACACAGGCGATATAGGCTATCTCGATGCCGATGGTGACCTATGGGTTGTGCAGCGGCGGACGGATTTAATTATCAGCGGGGGAGAGAATGTGTATCCTGCTGAAGTAGAAGCGGTCTTGCGAAAGCATCCGGCAGTGGAGGATGTGGTTGTGATAGGTATCCCCAGTGCGGAATGGGGTCAGCAGGTGACAGCGGCAGTGATCCGCAAGCAAAACACAGACGTGACACCTACTGTACTGATTGCCTTCGCACGGGAATCGCTGGCGGGGTACAAAGTGCCGCGCGTGATCCACTTCTTCGATTCATTTCCTCAAACCGCGGCGGGCAAAATTCAACGCGGCGCGGTGCGTGATTTGATGATCAGCCTTACTCAACAGGCTTGATGCTGACAGCAGAATAGATTTCGCGCAGAAATCGGCTTGGCACCGCGCCGATCTTCCGCGTTTCGACAAATCCCGCTTTGGCTGCGACTTTCTCCCATGTGTCATAGCTCAACGGATGTGGCACCCACCTATTGCCGCTGTCGGCGTTGTACTCCACGAGGATCAACCGCCCACCGGGGCGCAGATAGCCGCGAACGAGCGACAATACGCTCAGCTTATCACTGTGAAAGTGCAGTGAGTTCGCCATGACAATTCCATCTAAACGGGGTAGATCGAGAAGCTTGTTGAAGTCAGCGCGAAGATAGCGTGTTTGCACGGCGGGGAAAAGTTCACGCATGTGGCGTTCCTGCTCACGAAGTGCATTTGCATCTTGATCGATGGAGATGATTTGTCCCTGTGAGCCTATCAAATCAGCAAGCGCCAGTGTGAACGCGCCTGTGCCTGATCCGAAATCCGCCCATACACCGCCTTGAACCAAAATCCCGCCGCGCAGTAAATTGACATGATCTGTGTGATTCACGATACTCTAGCTCCCCTCTTGTGATGGAGAATTCTCATGACGAAGAAAGTACACCGCTATTCCAGTGACTCAATTGATGTGACGTATGACCTAAATCGCTGTATTCATGCAGAAGAATGTGTACACGGACTCCCAGCAGTATTTGATAAGGCAAAACGTCCATGGATTCAACCTGCTAACAGCAACGCCGATGAACTCGCCGCCGTCATCGAACGCTGCCCGACAGGATCACTTCATTACGAGCGAAAAGATAACGGTAGCAAAGAAACTCCCGACCCCGTGAACACGATCACCTTGGCGGTGAACGGTCCGTTATACGTGCGTGGCGATATAGAAATCGTGTCTCCCGATGGAGGCGCGATCATTTTGAAAGATACACGGGTCGCGCTCTGCCGCTGCGGCAATTCACAAAATAAACCGTTCTGCGACAACGCGCACATTGATGCAGGATTTATGGCAACAGACACGCTTTACGCCGAATCGACTGCTGAGAAGAACCCATCGGAAAGTCCGCGCTTGAAGATCACCCCACAAAACAATGGATCGCTGATGATTGAAGGAAATTACATCTTACGCAATCAGGCGCGGGAAACGCTCGATGAGGGTAGTAAAGTATGGCTGTGTCGGTGCGGTGGATCGCAAAAGAAGCCGTTCTGCGATGGGTCCCATAAGAAAAATGGGTTCAAGAGTGTGGTTAATTAATATTGTGTTTTGAGTGAGAAAAGCTGCGCCATTTCTTTGATTCAATGGTTTAGGAACGAGCGAAGATGTGACAAAATTTGTATGGGGAGATGCAAAAATCAAAAGAAGATGTGTCATGCTGTGTCGCAGATACGCGAAACCTACAGTGCATATTGCTTCTGTATGGTTCGCAGCGGATGCGCGGCGGGCTTGGCACGCCAAGCCCGCTTCGGATGAGTTTTAATGCGGCTTACGGTTTGGAGAGCACGATTTCGTGTCCTTCGAGCGCCGAACGATAACAGGCATCAATAATCTGCGCGCGGCGCAAACCATCTTTGCCCGTATGCAGGGACCAACTGCCCCCGCGAATCGCATCTACAAAGTTTCGCACGACAGCCAGATGCCCTTCACCCCCACTCACACGCGGATGCATATCTGCGGGTGCTCCACCCACTTCTGTGTAGATGGAGAGGGTATTTTCGTTTGTGTATCCCTGCACATCGATGTCTGCGCCGCCTTCCGTGCCATACAGACTTACGCCGAAATCATCCCAGCGTTTTCCGTAGGCTGCCCAACTCGCTTCCAGCAGCAGGGTCGCGCCACTTTCCAAGCGAATAAACGCAGTCGCCAAGTCTTCGACGTTATAACCACCTGCGCCCGCGTTATCACCGCGACTGCCGCGCCCGCGTGTACCTAATTCACTGTAGGTTGCGCCTGTGACAGACAGCACTTCCGGTTCACCCATAAGATACAGCGCCATATCCAGCACATGCACGCCCAGATCGATCATCGGTCCGCCGCCCGCTTTTTCTTTGTTGGTGAACCAACCGCCATAGCCGGGAATCCCGCTTCGGCGCATCCGAAGGCTTTTGCGTGGTAGATGCGTCCCAATCCGCCATTGTCGATGTACTGCTTGAGTACACGCACATCCCCACGCTGGCGATGATTGAAGGCGATGTGCAGTACACGGTTGTTCTCGGCAGCGGCTTTGACCATCGCTTCGGCGGCTTCCGCGGTGTGAGCAAGCGGTTTTTCGCACAGCACATGCTTGCCCGTCGAAAGCGCGGCGATGGCAGCAGGAGCGTGCAGATAGTTCGGTGTGGCGATGCTCACGATGTCGATGTCGTCGCGGGCGATAAGGTCTTCGTAATTTTCAAACTGAAGCGGAATGCCGTAGGTGTCTGCGACTTGTTTGCGCTTGGATTCAAATGGGTCTGCAATGGCGATCACGTCAACGTTGGGAAGGGTGAGATATGATTTAAGATGCGTTTCGCCCGCCCAACCCAAGCCGATCACGCCGACGCGCAGCGTTTGAATGTCCGATTGTGTCGGTTGCATGGTAATGATGGAATCCTTCATGTGTTTAACTCGTATAACGCGGTGGGTTGATTGTACCGCGCTGGCAAAAGGTGAATAGGGATAAACATGTCCATTAAAATTCTTGAATGGAATTTGAGCTGTTCATGTGGGCGCGAGTAAGTTACATATGCTCAATTGAGATTCGCGCGCACTGGTGGAAAAAATCGCCGCGCTGGAGGATTAAAGACGAATCGCTGTGATACAACCGATTTACCACGTGCATTATTTGATCAGCAATATCATCGCGCAGGTGAAGAAGCCTATGCCGTGCGCGATGTGATTTTAGACATCCTGTTGGGACGCATGACCGCCCCCGCTGGTTCATTTGGCAGTGGGCAAGACAACACTCTCTATTGCCCTACTAGACGAATTTGGGATGGACACGGCGATTGATTAGATGATAATGCGATCACTTTGCATTTGTCGATCATTTGAGAACACCATGACCGAAGCTATCCTCTATGACACCCATATGCACACACCGCTGTGTAAACATTCCGTAGGCGAACCGGAAGCCTACGCTGAAACCGCGCTCAAAAAAGGGCTGAAGGGCATCACGATCACCTGTCACAGTCCGATGAATGTCACATGGTCGCCGCATCTACGCATGGAAATGAACCAGTTCGACCAGTATTTGAGTATGGTTGAACGCGCGCGCGCCGCCTATGAAGGACGTGTTGATGTGCGTTTGGGGATCGAGAGCGATTATTTCCCCGGCGCGGAAGCGTGGTTGACCGAACTGCACAGCCGCGCTGATTTCGATTATGTAATTGGATCCGTCCATCCTCAAATGCGCGAATATCAAGAACGCTACTATAAAGGCGATGTGATCGCATTCCAAAAGGGCTATTACGATCATCTAGTGATGGCGGCGGAAAGCGGTTTGTTCGACTGTTTGGCGCATCCCGATATTGTCAAAACGGTGCATCCCCGTGAATGGAATGCACACTTTTTGCTCGATCACATCCGCGCATCGCTTGACCAAATCGCGGCGACGGGAATCGCTATGGAACTTAACACCTCTGGTTTAATCAAAACGCCGTCGGAGATGAACCCCGGCAGCTTGATTTTGCATGAAATGTGGCTGCGGAATATTCCGGTTGTCGTCGGGTCGGATTCACATGATCCCAAGCGGGTGGGTGCGGATTTTGATAAAGCCTTTGATCTGCTTCAAGAAGCAGGATACAACGAAGTGAATTTCTTTCTCGCGCGCAAACGCCATACGGTAATGCTTGAAGATGCGCGCGCGAGTCTGCGCCAGCCAACCGGATTGGCGGGCATGGTGAGCAGTTTCGCGCAGAAGTTTATCTAGCATAATTTGGGGGGAGCAGTCTCCCTCCTCAGATGTACCAACGCGCAGGATTTTGGGAATGCTTAACCATTACTTGCATATCTCTCATTTAGCTCTGCTAACATTTTTGTTGTTCCATTCAACTCCACAATTGAATATCACCAAAACCTCATAATTATGCATTACTCTATAACGTGCATTCACCTATGGAAAGGGCTTGAGGGATGCTTATGCGTTCTAGATTCAACACGATCATGATGCTGACTCTTGCTGCCTTGCTGTTTGGCAGTTTGAGCATGGCATTCGCGCAAGACGGGGAAACCCTGCGTATCTGGACAAAGTTCAACGCGGAAAATCCACAAGTTGCGTCGGACTTCTGGTTAGCGCAAACCATCGAAAATTACGCTGCTGATACGGGCGTGACGCTTGAAAACACCTTTGTCGTCTACAACGAAATCAACACACGCTTGAATGTCGCGGTGCAGTCGGGTGGCGATATTCCCGACGTATCCTATGTGGACAGCCAGAATCTTGGCTTTTATGTCAACAACGGCACGCTGCTCGATTTGACGGAATTTGTCACCAGTGCGGACTGGTATGACGATATTGATCCGATTGCGCTGGCGGCTTGCACTGCGCCGACGGGCGAAATTCTGTGCGTGCCGACCACAACCACGAATTTCTTCACCTACTATTGGGCGGATGTGTATCCCGACGGCTACCCCGCCACGACGGAAGAATTCTTAGCCGCTGCTCCCGCCGTGCGTGATGCGGGCTACTACCCGATCACGTTCAAGGGCGCGGAAGGTGCATCGGTGGAACGTTTCTACTATCCGCTGATGGCGAGCTATGGCGCGCAAGTGGTCGATGATGAAGGGCGCGCGACATGGGCGAATGAACTATCTGTCGCCGCGCTGGAATTTGTGCGCGAACTGTTCGTGAATGATTATGTGCCGGATGTCGCGCTTGCCCCCGGTTTCGACTTTGAAACGCCGTTCAAGCAGGGCGAAGCAGGCGCGTTTGTGGCAGGGACATTCTCGTATGTCTACCTCACGCCGTTGGAAGCGCCAAGCGGTGAAATTTTCGATGCAGCGCCGCCCGCCGAAGGTTTCGATACGAACGCGATTGCGGTGGGCGATGCTTATGATGGCGGGGAACTGCTGTTCGCTCCGGCGTTGAGCGCTCCGGGTGGTCAGCCGCGTTCGATGGTGCTGGCTACCGCATGGGCAATTCCGTTTGGTTCAGAAAATGTCGAAGGCGCGCAGCAGTTTATCAACTACCAGATGACTACTCAGGCGAATATCGACTTTGCTGTGGGCTATGGGGCGCTGCCAACGTTAATTTCAGCGGCAGAAAACGAAGTGTTTAGCTCGGCATACTGGCAAGCAGTCGCGCAGTATCAAGCGGAAAGTGGTATCGCTGCGCCCGCATGGACGAACTACGATGAAGCGCTGCGCCTGTTAAGCACAGCGATTGTCAACATTGTCACCAATCCCGATGCCGACATTCTCACGGAATTGCAAGCCGCTCAGGATGAGTACAATCTCGGATTGCAATAACGTCTATCGCAAGTAGACAACATATATCTAACAACCACAATCGAGTAGTTGGGCACGAGAGCGCGGTGGAGATTCTTGCCGCCGCTCTCTCCGCAACCATCCAAATGACGAGGGGCAATCGCCGTTCTTGTACGCGGATGACGGCGGTTGCCTCTCATTCATTTTCAAGCAGAACAGCCACCAACAATGCTTGATGGTGGTTGCAGACCCGCCGGGGAAAGGGAACTTTCGTGGCGCAAATTACGGTCTACAACGAACGTTTCTACGACAAGGCTCGACAGAGGGGCGAATCCCGTCGCAGCCGAACAGGACGGCGCGCGCTGATTCCGCTGGCGTTCTTGCTGCCGACAATGCTGATTTTGCTGGCGCTGCAAGTTTATCCGACGCTGTATGCGATCTTCATCAGCACGACGCGGTTACGGCGCGGCGTGGCAGAACCTGTCGGCTTCGCTAACTTCGAGCGGTTGTTTCAACTGCCTTCATTCTGGGAAGGCGTTCGGCATACGCTGACCTTCGCGGCGTTCTACATTGTGCTTACGGTTGTGCTGGGGATGCTGTTGGCGCTGCTGCTGAACCGCCGTATCAAGTTCACAGGCGTTTATCTGGTCATCATCTTCATCCCATGGGTGCTGTCAGATGTAGTAGCAGGGACGATGTGGCGTTGGTTGTTCCAACCATCCTATGGCATTTTGCAGGAATGGGTGACGAATACATTCCCATTCTTGCGCGATCCGCTTTATACCAACGCAGCGGGATCGATGTTCATCGTGATTGCCGCGTCGGTATGGCAAACGCTAGCCTTCACCACGATTTTATCGCTTGGCGCGTTGCAGACTGTCCCCAATGAAGTGTTGGAGAGCGCGTCGCTCGATGGGGCGAATCGATTTCAGCGATTTTTCCGCGTGATTTTGCCGATTATTCGCCCAACGCTTCTGGTGATGATTCTGCTGATTTCGATCCGCGCCATTAACTCAGTTGGGTTGATATACACAACAACGGGCGGCGGTCCGGGACGCGCTACACAAACGCTTTCGGTGTTTTTGCTGCAAACGGGTTGGCGACAGGGCGATTTTGGCAGCGGTGCGGCAATTTCGGTGGTGCTGTTGGGTGTCAATATGATGCTTACACTGATTTATCTGCGTTTGTTGGGTCGAAAGGCGGTTTAAGCAATGGTGACTTCACGTTTTACGCGCACATTTGACCGTGTTTCGACGCACACAATTCTGACGATTTTCGCCCTCATTGCGCTGTTTCCTGTGCTGTATACGTTGATGACCTCGTTCAAAACGCAGAATGGCGTACTCACGGATCCGCCGACGTTCTTCCCGCAAGAATGGACGCTCGAAGGGTATCAGACGGTTTTCAACAGCGATATGCTGCGTCATTATTTGCCGAACACGTTCATCAATTCAAGCGTTTCATCGCTGCTGGTCGTGGTACTGGCTTCGCTGGCAGCATATACGTTTTCGCGCTATAAGTTTCCCGGCAGCCGCGTGCTTGAATTCGCCATTCTCGGTGTGATGATGATCCCCGGTTTGACGTTCATCATTCCCTACTACCGCATGGCAAGCGATCTCGATATGTTGGGCAGTGGACAGTTCATCATCGCTGTTTATACCGCGTGGGGATTGCCGTTCGCTGTTTGGATCATTCGCTCGTTTATCGACTCGATCCCGATTGAGTTGGAAGAAGCCGCATTGATCGACGGGGCGGGTCCGCTGCAAGCACTGCGTCACGTCGTGCTGCCATTGGCGCTGCCGGGGTTGATCGCCGCGTTTTTGCTCATTTTCGTGGATACATGGAATGAGTTCTTGTTCGCGGTGATTCTGCTCACAGGGGATGCGCGCACAGCAACCGTCGGGTTGTACGATTTCCAATCGCAGTACGAGATCGCGTATCACGTATGGACAGCGGCGTGCATCATCATTATGACTCCGGTGCTGGTTGTGTTTCTACTGCTGCGTAAACGCTTCTTTGAGGCGATGCTGCAAGGCGCGGTGAAGGGGTGAGCATGAAGAACGCCGAAGCAGTCTGTTCGTCTTCGGCGCTCTTGTATGCTTAAGCGGGTGTTATTAATTGCTAGTGGATTGTGTTACTTCATCCAAGAACTGACGCAAAATCGGGTTGACGAACTCAGGGTGTGTCACATTCGCGCCATGCGCCGCACCTTTGATCGGGTAAAAGCCTTTACTGTTGGGCAGCAATTTATGGAGAGCTTCTCCAAGTGCCATCGGCATACCGCTGTCTGAGTCGCCGTGAATAACAATGGCAGGTTGCGTAATAAGTTTGACCTGTTCATCGGTGATTTCGTCACGATCTATGAGGTTATTCATGGCAGCGACAACTGCGTCACCGCTGACCTGTTCCCATTTAGCGCGCCATGACGCAGCTTGCATGGGAAATTGGTCTTTATTCCCGATAAATAGAGACACATATGTATCAAGTAAGGCAGCAGGACCTTGATTTTTCCATGTATCACGCATATTCCGATAAATTTGTTTCACGTCTTCGGTATCGACTCCATTGTATGTACTCATAAAGACCAGTGCCGTCACCCGATGCGGATACTTTATCGCTAACCGCACCAGCGCATACCCTCCCTGAGACATTCCGACAATGGCTGCTTTGTCAATTTTCAAATAATCCATCAATGCAATACAGTCGGCGGCGGTGTCGTATAGAGTGAATGGTTTGCCATCCCATTTGGTCTGTCCGAAAGCGCGCGCATCAAAGCGCACACAGCGGTAGTGGTCTTCTAAGGCTTTTACTTGTGCATCGAACATGCTGGTATCAAAAAGAAAACCATGCATGAATACAACGGCGGGCTTATCACCCCCACTATCTTCGTAAAACAACTCTTGTCCATTTAGTGGCGCGAAAGGCATTTTCGTGACTCCCATTACAACTAATATGAACTACTGAACAAGAATATAATACGGGGCTGATGAAAACACCGTTTCAGTTCTGTGATATGATCCCGCTCATGGATACTCTGCTGATCGCCGTCATCGTATTTTTCGCCATTTTCACACAGAGTCTCGCGGGGTTCGGGTTGGCGCTGGTGTCGATGCCCCTGCTGGCACGTATGCTTGACCCTGTTGGGGCAGCTTCGTTGGTATCGCTCATCGCCATCACCGCTGAAGCCCTATTGATTTTGCGCTTACGACGCACACTTCAACCGCGCCCCTTAGCGAGGCTGATTATTGGGTCACTGCTAGGAATCCCAATGGGTGTGTATCTGCTGGCGAATATCGATTCGCGGGTGATCTTGACCGCGCTCGGTGTGGTGATGATCGGTTACTCACTGTATGGACTCCTCAACTTCACACTGCCAGAGATTCGTCATCCGCGATGGGGCTATGGCTTCGGATTCATCGCGGGGATTTTGAGTGGCGCATACAACACGGCGGGTCCGCCGCTGGTGATATACGGCACAGCGCGGCGCTGGTCACGCGATGAATTCAAGGCGAATTTGCAGCTGTTGTTCATCATTAACAGTGTGACCGTGATCATTTCGCACGCACTGGCGGGGCATTACACAGCAAATATTCTTGCACATTATCTCGTCGCGCTGCCGATGATCGCGCTCGGTGTGGGCGCGGGCGTTTTTGCCGACAAGTGGATTAATCCGCAAATGTTTCGCAAGATCGTGTTGGTGCTCCTGATTGTGCTTGGGGTGCGGTTGATTCTGCCGTAAGAAAACGAACCAAACGACAAAGAATCACCGCAGAACCACAGGAGGGGTCTTGCCCCCTCCTGTGGTTCTCTTTTTTATTTCATGCCAGTTGTGGCGATGCCCGTGGTGATGTACTTCTGCAAGAAAGCGAACACCAGCGTGATTGGGAGTAGAGTCAGCACCGTCATAGCGAGAATCAAATCCCACTGCACTTGCAGTTCCCCTTGAAACGTATTCAAGCCCACTTGCAGCGTGTAAAGTTCGCTGCGGCTTAATACGATAAGTGGCCACAAAAAGTCATTCCATCGCCACATGATCGAGAAGATCGCTAGCACTGCCAGCGCTGGACGCGCTAACGGCAAAATGATTTGCAAGTAGATGCGCCATTCGCTCGCGCCGTCGATCCGTGCCGAGTCGAGCAGTTCATCAGGAATAGTTAGCATGTATTGGCGAAGCAGAAATACGCCTGTTGGTGTTGCCGCGCCCGGAATAATCACACCTAGCAGGTTGTTGTTCCAGTCAATTCGGGTGATGACCAGAAACACCGGTATCAAAATTACCGACAGTGGGATCATTAACGTCGCCAGCGTGCCAACAAAGATTGCGTTGCGTCCACGAAAATCGTATTTGCTTAAGGCGAATGCTGCCATACTGTTGACAATCAAGGTCAAAATTGTCGCCAATGCCGTCACCACAACCGAATTCCATAAGTAACGCCCAAAGTTGAAACGTTCCACGCCGCGGATGTAATTATCCAGAGTGAACGCGACTGATTCGACGGGGGTACGCGAGTTTATGTTGACGGTGATTATCTCATCGAGATTGGCGGGGTCGATCATTTGAGCTTCAATTCCGATCCGGCGCACCTGTGCAAGCTGGCGTACTGAACCGTCCTCCATTGTCACATTGTAGAGATCAAGCGGTTCGTCATAGCCTTCAACAATGATCGTTTCTTGTGCGTAGGGTAAAAATCGCGGTGGAAAACGCACCAATTCTTGCGTATTTTTGAACGACGACATCACCAACCAGATGATGGGTCCAAACATGATCAATGTGCCGAATGCTAGATAAGCATACGTGAGAATGTCAGTTCCATGCAGACGACTGCGTCCGCGCCGCTGTGTGAGGAAATTCAAGACGCTGCTCATCGTGGATTGTCCTCCCTAGTAAAGCCGCTGCGCGCTGCTGGCACGGCTTAAGCGAAGTTGAATGATCGTGAAACTGAACAGCGCCAGCGCCAGCACAATCGAAGCTGCCGCCGCTAGTCCGAATTCTTCGGTTTGATTCGTGAACGCAGTGTTATAGATGTATTGAACCATGTAGAGCGTCGACGTCCCGGGTCCGCCTCCCGTAAACGCATAAACTTGGTCGAATACCTGCACCGCGCGGATGAGCGCCAGCACCAACACCACCGTCATGGTTGGCATCAACAGAGGCAGCGTGATATTCCAAAAAGATTGGCGCGGGCTTGCGCCATCTATGGATGCGGCTTCGTAAAGTTCGCTGGGGATGCTTTGCAAGCCTGCCAACAGAATGAGCGTATAGAAGCCCATTTGTGCCCATACACTAATCACAATGACCCAAAAGCGCGCCCAATCTGCGCTTAACAAGAAGGGCAGTCGTTCGCCGCCCAAGCTGACTATCGCCGCGTTCAAGATGCCATCGCGCTGAAGAATCCAGCGCCAGATGAGCGCGACCACGACAGGTGAAAGCAGTACAGGGTAAAAAAACACACTGCGGAAAAATCCGCGAAAGCGAATTTTTCGGTTCAATGCCAGCGCCGTAACCAGCGATAACAGAATCATCCACCCAACTTGTGTGACAACAAAAAAGGCGGTGTTGAAAATGGCACGCCAAAAAATATCTTCATTGCAGGTGTTGGGATCGAAAAAATTGCCACATGTAAACAACTGTTGGAAATTTGCCATGCCCACAAACGGACGCTGTTCGAGAAACAAGTTTGTCCCACCCGTAAAGGCATAGCCGAAATTGAGTACCATCGGAAGCATTATGAAGATGCCAAAGATGAGCAGGTTGGGCAGAACAAAAACGTAAGCCATTCCTTTTGCGCCGACAACGCGCTGCACAAACGACATGAGGATGTCCATCACGTCAATGAAGGCATCGTAGATGATCGACAAAATGCTGCGCGCGGGACGGCGGGAGGGACGATTATCTGAATCCTCCATTGGGAGCGCGACTCTACTCATGGCGGTTCACCTTTGGATAGTTGAGGGGGCAGGACAAGATTACAGTACGCAATTGAAAATCAGGCTGCGGAGGAACCCCACCGCAGCCTGATACCTAAGAGAAAACCTTGTTGGATCTAGCTGGATGCCGCCGCCGCGAGCGCATCGTCAATATCCTGTTGAATACGTTCGATAGCCTCATCAAGCGTTAGCTCTCCGGTGATCGCTTGTGTCAAGCGGTCTCTGATCGGGTTATTGATAGCGAATGCCTGACCGCCGTATTGCAGTTGGTATGCTTGGTCACTCAGTTTTGGCACTTCGTTGGCAAAATCTATCAATGCTGCTTGTGCCAGTTCAAGGTCAGTCTGGTAGTTTAGTTCGCCCAACCCAAGATGACCGGGAATAAACAGGGTGCGTTCGACAAATTCGCGCATTACGTCCACTTGAACCAGATAATCCATCACGCGCGCTACTTCTTCGGGGTGTTCGGTCTGGTTGAAGGCGACCATCACTGTACCACCGGGCATCCCCGTGCTGCCGCCGGGACCTGTCGGGTTCGGAACCACATCCCAGTCGAAGGCATCGCCAATGTCATTGGTGAAGCGACCAACCTGCCAGCTTCCGCTCATGTACATCACAAGTTGACCATTGATGAAGAAGTCTGCCGCCGCCGCATAAGTGCCGCCCGAACCTACCCACACTTCTGGCGGAGTCAAACCATTGGTGTGCCAATCGAGCAGAAGTTGTGCCATACTGCGGAAACCCGGTGTATCAACGGTGATCGATCCGTCTTCATTAAACAACACCGCGCCTTCGCTGAACAACGGGCCGGCAAGGCGGTGACCGCTGCGGTCAATAGCGATAGCGTATTGAGTTTCGGTGGCTTCGGCAACTGCTGCTGCTGCTGCTGTCCATTCCGCCCATGACACGGCATCGCTGTTGTCGCTGGGAACATCAATTCCCGCCTGTTCAAACAAGGTGCGGTTGATGAACGGGGCGCTCACCGTAAATTGATTCGGGAAACCAAACAGCGCATCTTCGGCATCATCTGCTGTGCGAAGCGCCTGAAGAACCGCTTCAGGGAAGCTGGCATCCCAGTAATCTGCATCGGCAACTAGCGGACGGAGATTAAGATACTGCCCGCGGAAACGTGCGAAATCGGTGATACGCGCCATATCCGGCGCTTCGCCCGCTTCAACTTGAAGCGGAAGTTGATCGAGCACGACTTGGTATGCCACGGTATCGATTACGACACGAATGTCAGGATTCTCTGCTTCAAAACGATCCAGTAAATCGCGCAAGACAGCCCCTTCATTGCCATCGTCATACCACGTGATACGCAGTTCTACTGGTTCCTGTGCGAAGGCGGTAGCCGTCAAGGCGAGCATTAATGCTGCCATGATTGCTAGAACAAAATACTGCTTCTTCACAGCCATATCTCCTTGAACTTCAATAGTTTTTTTCGATTTTTTGTGCTTGGCGATTTCTCGTGGACAATTATGACGGATGCACCTATTCAATGCAACCATTAAGGCAAACCCTTAACGTGCGTGTTTAGTTTCTAACCCAGAGATCACAATATGACCCAATCCCAAATTGCGCCTAATCCGCTGCGAATGCCCGGCGCAACGTTAATCACTCGCCTACAGGTGTATGATACTGTTGCTCCAGATGGGCAGATCGGCGGTACACCGCATTTTCACTTTTTATGCAGCGAGATGTATTTTGTGCTGGCAGGTAGCGGCGCAGTCGAAGTCATCGACGCGAATGGGTTTAAGCGCGTTGAACTTGCGCCGTACTCGGCATTCGTGTTCAGTCCCGGCACAATTCACCGCTTGATTAACCCAAACCGCGACCTTGAACTGCTCGTCATTATGCAGAACAGCGGATTACCCGAACGCGGCGATAACATCGTCACGTTTGAGGACACAATTTTGCAGGACGATGAGGCGTATGCATCTGCGATGCGCGTCACAAATTTTGACGAAGCGTATGTGCGGCGGGATCGTGGGGTACAAGGTTTTCTCGCGCTCAAAGCGGCATTTGATCACCACCCGGAAGTGGGCAAAAAGGCGCTAATGAGGATTTTTGAGCAGGGCGCGGCACGCACACGGCAGCAGTTCGATACGTGGCGCACCATTATCTCGAATGGCGCGGTGCGCGAATCACAGGGATCGCTGTCATTCTTGGAAAGTATCAATACGGGCGATATGGATCATTTATTCCATGCCCAGCAAGCGTTGATCCTCGCGGGAGATGCCAACAAGCCGGGATTTTGTGGTCGCTTGAACCGCTATTTTGACCCCGCCACTTTACAATTTGCGCCCGAAGGAGTCAGCCGCGCATGAATCACCCTGTACGTACCGCCATCATTGGAACAGGCGGAATTGCCAATGCCCATGCCGCCGCGATTCAGCAGAACGCGGGGCGTATCGAACTCGTCGCGGTGATGGATATTGATGCGGATCGTGCGAATGCGTTTGGCGATAAATATGGCGTTCCGCTGCGCTTTACGAATGTGGATGATCTGCTTACGGTTGCACACCCCGATTTGGTGCAAATTTGTACCCCACCAAAGGAGCATACCGCATTAGCGATCAAGGCACTGGAAGGTGGCGCGCATGTGTGGTGCGAAAAACCGCTGTGCGCCTCTTTGACGGAATTTGATCGCATCAGCGAAGCGGAAGCGCGCACAGGGCGCACGGTATCGACGGTGTTTCAATGGCGAAGCGGCGCGATGGGCAAACACGTTTATGGTCTGCTGGAACGCGGCGAACTTGGTCGCCCGCTTGTGGGGGTATGCAATACGCTCTGGTATCGTGATGCGGCGTATTATGCTGTCGATTGGCGCGGCAAGTGGTCAAATGAATTAGGCGGTGTGACTTTGGGGCATGGTATCCACTTGATTGACTTGTATTTGTGGCTCATGTCTGCCGCTGGCGCGGAATGGGAGAGCGTACACGCACAAATCGCCACCCTCGATCACACAATTGAGATTGAAGATGTGTCGCTGGCGACAGTACGTTTTAGCAGCGGCGCGTTGGGGAGCGTTGTCAGCAGCGTGGTATCTCCGCGACAGGAAACGTATCTCCGCATGGATTTTCAGCGTGGAACTGTCGAAGTGACTGGCTTGTATCACTATCAAAATGCAAATTGGCGCTTTACCACCTATGAAAAATCGCCTATTCCATCCGAAACGGTCAGCGCATGGGGATCGCCGGATAGTGATGTGCCATCTGGTCATGCCGCCGCGCTTGGCGATGTAATCGACAGCCTTGCGTTGGGCAAACGTCCGCTTGTCAGCGCGGGGGAATCGCGGCGCATTTTGGAATTCATCACTTCCTTATATAAATCGGCATTCACCGGGGAAACCATTCGGCGCGGGAGTATCACGCCGGATGATCCGTTTTACGGCGCGTTGAACGGTGAGACGAAATAGATGTGGAGTGATGTTCATACTGACGAATGCTGCGTATGCAGCTTCATCTGTTAACCCTGATCAAGTAATTCGAGAAATTCCTCCACCATCATTCCCGTTTGCCAAATGAGTGCGCGAAGAATGCGGAGACCTAGTTCTATGTGATTAGGAATGCTGATCATCGTATCATGTCTCTTGCAATTATTTCGTCAACTGTAACCTATTTCGTCCAATTTAAATCTAAGATCGTTTTTCATCCCCATTAACGCCGCTGGTTTGGGGTGGTATATAACTTCGTATATTTTGTCGTATACGCAGTAATGCCGATCCTTCGTTTTTTGAAATACGACTTCTATTCCAATCGCCGCCCATGCTTGAGGTCGAGCTTGAGTGCCAGCCCATCATATGCGATGGTCATCACATTATCGTCCATCGACGTATTCGTAATTCCGTTCCAGTAATGCGGGAATGCTTCCCACGCTTCGGTGATACCGTTTATAAGCAGATGACCTGTCCAGCCCAAATCAAGCCAATCACCGTCGAGGGTTTTCGTTCGCACATGCACATCAACCCGATCCACAATTTGTGGTTCGGTTGCCATCACTTTCTCGCAGAAATGCTCAAAACTATGATCCTCCTCCGCGCACCCAACGTGACACACCCATGCATTTCCACCACCAAGCGCGCGTAATTCTTGCTCCGCGTGTAAACCTTTATCGGTCATCACAAGATCGCCATCGCTCCACAATGCGACATAACCTTGCCCGTATCGCGCGAACGCCCATTGTCCCTCAATCTGGTATTCGTCAAAGTGAGCAGTTGGAAAATACGCATGGCTGATGCCGAGTCCAATTTGAGGATCAAGCTTGTAGAGGCAGATTACCGTGCGGTCATGCATCGCCACACGCGGCAAGCGCACGCTGCCTGCCCAAAAGTTTGGGCGCGCGTTGCCGTGTTCTTGACTGTTTCCCGGCGCAGTCGTGAACACAACGGCTTCTGGGCTGAATGTCGCCTGCCAGAGATGTTCTTGAATCCCCACCGCTCCCGGTTGGTGATCGACACACGCCGACAGCATGTAATGATCAGTCCGCCGTGTGATCGTTCGTGCATCCCACCAACCGCGCTTGAGGTCATATAATGGGCGGTATTCAGCAGACGAGCGCGCCAATGTAAAGAGAAAATTATCCGGTTGTGCAGCGCCAAGACGCTGGATCACGTCAGGCACGCGATATTTTGTCGAGAGCGCCAGCATTCCCGTAGCGCGAGTTTCGCCATTGAACAACCCCATCCCCCATGCGATGCGCTGCAAACTCGACGTGTTTTCAAAACGCGATGATTTCAACCCGCTGACGTAACAGCGTCCATGTGTGCTGCCATGCGCGCCTTTAAATGATTGACACGCGATCAAGTAGAAAATCTTGTCGAGAAGCGCGATTGCCATTTCACACAAGCGATCATCGTCGCCAAATTCGACCAGCGTCAGCAGCGCGAACGCATCGAGCGCCATATATGCATTTGAGTCCCACTCGCTGAAGTTTCCCCGAAGCCGCCGCAAAATCCACGCTTCGATACGCGGGCGGGCGATTCGATACTGTTGTGCGCCGGTGTATTCGCTGTTGGTGAATATCCAATCCTTCCAGTACTGCCCCGCGAGAAACGCTGTGACATGGAACAAAATCTGGTGATTTTCGGTGAAGTAACACATCGCGTCGATGCCCGGCTCGTCGATCCAAAATTTGAATCCGCGAAACGCCGCTTCGATACGCGCGCGGTCAGCCGGAAGCAGCGCGGGCGAATCGCCATACATAAACATCATCGCCAACAAACTCACTGCGTAGAAATCGGCGCAGTCGCGGCGCTGCTCCATAAATTCGCACGCCAGCGCGATTGCATCAGCATCGAGTGTGGTCGCGCGCCCGGTCTTGACCGCGCATATCGTCCCCAACACATCAAACGGCATTTTTGCGACGTGTTCTAACGCTTCCTGTTTGCGCGAGTCGTATGTGCCATATGGTTTGTCGCTAAATGGGATACTGCTTGCCCAGATTGAACGTTTGTGGGCAATCGGCGTGTTATCAACCGGACGCAGTACCAAATCGAGATGGTTTTCGCCCGGCAAACTCGCCATCGCCGTCAGCACTGCGTCGTTGATTGGTAGATTGCCGCTTTCACCGGGGTTGAGCGTGAGCACAGCGCGGCTGACGGGCAGTTCAAGCGTCTCCAGCTTCTTGAACACATTTTCGGGAATCGGCATCGAAACTTCGGCTTCAAATGTGAAGGGCGTGGGCGCGTCGGGATGGACGCTGATCTTGCCGGGCAGAGTTGGGAAAGCGAACTGCTTAACAACCAGTTGATCGAGCATATTTTCGGCAGCGTGCCAGCGCTCTGCATCCACATCGCCTAGCGGGATGCGAATTTTCACAGGTGGCGATTCGAACAAACGTAAGCCAAGCGCCAAACGTGCTTCACGCCAACCGATCATGTCGCCGTGTAGATAAACGGTGTTCAGTCCCGCCTGTAATTCAAGTGTCAATGGCACACGCAGCGCCTCGACATAGCCAAACTGTTCGTCGTAATCGAGCGTTTTTTGCCCATTCACCCACACCCGTGTTGGTCCAATCGTGAGCAGTTCAGCATGTGCTGTCATCACTTGATCACATTCGATGTGCGTGAACACCCATGCTTGCATGTGTGTTGGCGTAAAGTTGAACAAGCTGAAGTCGATCACTGCGTCCTCACCGGTCCGTTGATACGTCCATTGTCCGCAATCACTGTTTAACAGGTGATGCGGTGTGTCATTTGGTGTCCAGTCATTTTTCGCCATCCAGCGATGCACACGCAGCTTAAGATCAAGCGAATCGGGCGCATTGGTGATCGCCCATCGTCCGCCGCTGGCAAACGGAGATCTCGTTGGCTCAATAATCTGGTCTAAATTGTGGAGTAATGTCGTTTTGGGGCCGCGCGCCAGCCAGTGTTGGATCGCGCCGTCAGGCGACAAAAAATAGGACGCATGATTATTCGCCATCAAGTAATCCTTTTAGAGATTGAAGATTTATATAGAGTAGGGTGCGTGTACCTGTTTCAACACGTGTTTGCGGTTAGTGTCGTATTCTACACTTGCGCTGCCGCCACAGGGTTTCCTGTCGGTGCGGGACTGCCACCAGCGGGTTCTTCAGTAATGCCCAGCGCGTCAAAGGTATTGATTGGGCGCGGCGCATCGAACAACAGCACGCCTTGTCCACGCTCATTAATTTGGAATACACCCGCGCTCAAGCGTTCTTCACCGCTCACCAACCAAAGTTGATAGGCGCGGTCTGTCGGAAGCGCCGGTAGTTGATCCGTGAACAGCATGACCGTGTGCCAGTTGGGATTCCACAGCACGGTCACAACACTTTGATCAGTTTGTGTGGTCGATGTCAGTTCGACACGTTCGACGTTCTCTTGCTCGCCAACCAGCGCCGAAAGAATATCGTATTGACCGCGCAGCAGTTCGACTGCTTCGCTCATGCGCCGTTCAACTGTGTTGACCCGGTTGATCCAGAAGATATTGCTGATGATCAACAGCGCCGCCGCGGCACTTGCCAGCCCTATCCATGCAACGGGTAGTTTGCGCCGTTCCGTTGCGTGCGCGACAGCTTGTGGCTTCGTTTGATTGGCTTGGCGCGCCGCAGACATGATGCGGTCATGCAGTGCGGCGGATGGCTGCACTGGCGGTGCGCTGAGGGCGATTTCATATCCGATTGCGGCGTAGTCACGCGCTTCAGCAGCGATCTCGTCCGCATAGTCAGTGCAGCGTTCAAGCAGCGATTCGACCAGCGCGGTTTCATCCGCGTCCGTCGCGCCGATCATGTACGCAGGCAGTAGATCGCGCAATTCGTCGCATTCGTTGACGGAGTTGGGTTCAATGGGTGGTACAGTCGTGTTCATTCCAGTTACGCATGGATATGCGGTCAGTCTTTAACGATCAACGAATAAGCATAGTTACGTAAAAATTTCACAAACGGATGTTATCATTTTACAGTGCATCATTTTCTGTCGCTTGCCACAGCGACCTCAACCGCTGTAAACCAGTTCGCACGCGCGTTTTGACCGTTCCCAACGGCAGTTTGAGATGGGCTGCGAGTTCAACATGTGACATGCCTTGAAAGAACGCCAGCTCAATGGCTTGGCGTTGATCAGCAGGCAGCTTTTCCAACAAACGACGCATCTGCTCTCCATCGGTCTTGCTGGTATCGTCGGTACTGCCCAACCACTGGATAAAATCATCTAGCGCCACCGCATTCGATGTGCCGCGCCGCTGTTCCTGTCGCAGTCGATCAATCGCGCCGTAGCGCGTGATCGTCAGCAACCACGTTGTCAGCTTGCCGCGCGTCTCATCCCATGTGTGAACTTGAGTCCACACCTTCAAAAAGGTGTCTTGCACCACTTCTTCTGCAAGCCCGTTGTTCTGCACAACCCGGTACGCTACGCTGTACACCAGCGCGCCATAGCGCCTGTATAGCTCCGATAACGCGGGTTCTTCCCGCTGTTGAATGCGGCGCATCAGTTGTGTGTCATCGAATGCGCTGTAAGACCCGTAGTTCGCCATTGTATGCTGTTGGTGTATGCCATGCTCACATGCCGAAGACGCGGCGCTTTTGCTCGTCGCTGTGTATACACGCGCATCGAGCGTGAAAGTAGTGTAGCACGCTTTGCGCCGCGCCCCAAACTGCAAAAGATCGTAAAGATTTCGATGTTTATTTCAATATATGTGCTTAAATGAGGGTGTTTATTTTATGTGTGCTTTCACAGCACAAGGTTATAAACATGTCTACTTCTCAACAAAAACTCTCGCACGCCGTTGTGATTGGCGGCAGTATGGCGGGACTGCTTGCGGCACGCGCCCTTGCTGATTATGCAGCGCGTGTCACCATCATCGAGCGTGACACGCAGCTTGGCGAAGCACAACCGCGCAAGGGAGTTCCACAGGGGCATCACATTCATGCGCTCCTCAAAAGTGGCGAACAAATTCTCAACACATTCTTTCCCGGTTTCACCGCCGCGCTGATTGCCAATGGTGCGCGACAAATTGATTTCGCGCAGGATGCCGTTTGGTTTCATCATGGCGGGTGGAAACTGCGCTACACCAGTGGTTTACACTTAGTCGGTCAGAGCCGCCCTTTGCTTGAATCGACGGTGACGCAGTTCTTGCACAAGTATCCGAATATCACATGGAAAACTGGGTGGGCAGCCCAAGAACCGCTCACGAATCCCCAAAATACCCGCGTGACGGGCGTTCGTATCCAGCATGATGATGGAACAAGCGAAGACATGCACGCCGCTCTCGTCGTCGATGCATCAGGTCGCGGCTCAAAAACGCCGCGCTGGCTTGAATCTATGGGCTATGCCGCCCCACAAGAAACGACGGTCAAAATCGATCTTGCGTATGCCAGCCGTGTGTATGAAATTCCGGCAGATTTTCATCATCGTTGGGTGAGTTTACTCGTCAACGCCAAAGCCCCTGATCATTTGCGTGGCGGATACATCTTCACCAACGAAAACAACCGTTGGATGGTAACCCTCGCTGGGTATTCCGGCACTTCCATGCCCGATGATGATGCGTCGTTCCTTGAATTTGCTCGTTCGCTGCAAGTGCCCGATGTCTATGAGGCTATTAAGAACGCCAAGCCGCTGACCGATATAAAAGTGTTTCGCTATCCCAACGAACAGCGCCGCCACTATGAAGGTCTCAACCGCTTTCCTGATGGCTTGATCGTGATCGGCGATGCGTTTTGCAGCTTTGATCCGGTGTTCGGGCAGGGGATGACTTCGTCGGCGAATCAGGCGCGCATTTTGCATAAGCTGTTGGCGCGCATGTCGCCTATGGAACTGGGATTTTCGCAGCGCTTTCACAAGCAGGTCGCGGGATTCCTGTTTGTGCCTTGGATGATGGCAACGTCGGAAGACTTTCGTTTTCCCAAAACGCAGGGCAAAATGCCGTTCTATTACCCGATTATGCACGCTTACACCGCACAAATCTTTAAGCTGTCGATGACTGATCCGCAGGTGCATCTCGCATTTGCGCGTGTGATGAACTTGATTGCGCCGCCGACGTTGTTGTTTAGCCCATTGATTGTGTTGAAAGTCATTCGTAGTCTGCTCACCCGTCGTGAGACATTTGCGCCGACCATCGAGCCGCGCACGCTGTCGGTTGTGTAGGGGCGCTGCAATTGCGTGAACAAAAAAGGACGCGAGAGCAATCTCACGTCCCTTCTGTTCAAAGAATGAACTTGGCGAGCATGAAATAGCTTCGCCCAATTCCCCTGTTACTTGTCGAGCGCGGGTTCCGGCTGCGATTCAGCAGCGGCTTCTTCCACCACCGCAGCAGGAATTTCACCCGTGATTTTCGCACCTGCATTCAGCAGATCATATGCTTCTTCGCGTTCCTGCCGGAACTGCTTGGTGTACAGGTCATAGTAGTGACCACGCTGGCGGATCAGTTCCGCGTGCGTGCCCTGTTCCATGATGCGCCCCGCGTCGATGACGAGAATGCGATCTGCACGCTTGATCGTACTCAAACGATGGGCGATTACAAAGCTGGTGCGCCCCTTCATCAACTGTTCCATGCCGCGCTGGATCAAGTCTTCGGTGATCGTGTCTACCGAGCTTGTCGCTTCGTCCATGACCAGAATTTCCGGGTCTGCCAGTACTGCACGCGCAAGGCTAATCAACTGCTTTTGACCAACCGAGAGCAAAATACCGCCCTCACCGACTTCTTCATCGTATCCGTGTTCTAATGCGCGGATGAATTCGTCTGCGCCAGCCATTTTCGCTGCCGCTTCAACTTCCGCGTCGGTTGCGTCTAAGCGCCCGTAGCGGATGTTCTCGCGGATCGTGCCGCCGAACAGATGCGGGGTTTGCAGCACCACGCCAATCTTTGATTGGATCGATTCCAGCGCCAATTCGGTGTAATCCCGCCCGCCAATGCGGATCACGCCTTTGCGCGGCTCGTAGAAGCGGCAGATCAAGTTGACTATCGTGCTTTTTCCGCTGCCCGTCGCCCCCACCAGCGCGATCACCTCACCCTGATTGACCTTCAAATTGAAGTCGGTCAGTACGGGTTTGTTTTCTTCATAGTAGAATGTCACGTTCTCGAACTCGATATCACCGCGAATGCTTTCAACCCTTACCGCATGTTCGCGGTTGACGATTTCCGGCGGTGTATCTAACAGTGAGAACGAACGCTCCGCCGACGCAATCGCGTGCTGCATCGACGCATATACCCGTGCCAAATCTTGGATGGGCCACATCATGAACGTGATGTAACTCACAAATGCTTGAATCGCACCGATGGTCATACCGCCGCTTTCGACACTCGCGCCACCCCCTACTGCGACTGCGCCAACCGCGAACGATGCGATCAACTGGACGACGGGCAAAAACAGCGCCGACCACCACGCCGCTTTATAACTGCTGCGGTACATCCCTTTGGTCAGCGCGTCGAATTCTTCAAGGTTCTTGTCCTCGCGGCTCATCGACTTGACGACGCGCACGCCGTTGATGGTTTCGTTATAGCTTGCCGTGATTTGCGAATTGAACCGCCGTGATTCACGGTAGCTCACCAGAATCCGCTGCTTGAACCACACCGCTACGCCGAGCAGCACCGGAATCACCAACAGCACCACCAACGCCAACTGCCAGTTGATCGTCGCCATGAAAAAGCCCGCCGACAGGATGATCATGAATGCCCATGTCACGTCGAGCAGACCCCATGTGATCAAGTCTGCGATGCGTTCTGAGTCGGACGTGACGCGCGACATCAACCAGCCAACCGGGGTCTTGTCGAAGTACGACAGCGACAGCTCTTGAATGTGGTTGAACAAACGGCGGCGCAAATCATACTGCACGCGCCAGCCCAGCCGACCCGCGAAGAAGATGAACGAAAACACCGCCGCTGCAAAGACCAAAAATAGTCCGCCGTACAGTCCGATCAGCTCGAACAACCGCTGTCGGTCTCCGGGAATGATCGCGGTGTCCACGATTAGCTTGCTGATGTATGTGAAGGTCGAGTCCAAGAAGGCGACCATGCCGACTGTGACCAAGAAGCCGATGGTAAATCCCTTGTACGGCTTCAACAGTCCCAGAATTCTTATCAGCGTGCCGCCGTTGAACTTGGAAGAGAATTCCTCTTCCTCAAATCTCAGTTGTTCGTCAGACACTTGCGATGTCCTTTTCCAGTTCGGTTTCAATCCGAGCTTGAATGTCGTAGATGCGCCGGTAGATGCCGTCCTGTTTGAGCAGTTCGGCGTGCGTGCCGCGCTGCACAATGCGGCCCTTATCCAGCACCAAAATCATGTCGGCATCCATCACCGTTTGAATGCGGTGCGCGATGATGAACGATGTGCGCCCCTTCATCAGTTCATGCAGCGCCTCACGGATGAATGTTTCGGTTTCGGTATCCACCGAACTCGTCGCGTCGTCCAAGATGAGGATGCGTGGATTCTTCAGTAAGGTGCGCGCCAAGGCGAGCCGCTGCTTTTGACCACCCGACAGCGTGACCCCCTTTTCACCAATCAGCGTTTGATACGCTTCCGGGAAGTTCATAATCGTGTCGTGGATTTCCGCCGCTTTCGCCGCTGCATACACTTCGTCGTCTGTCACCTGTCGCCCAACGCCATATGAGATATTCTCGCGGATGCTGCGTGAAAACAGGAACGGTTCTTGTTCCACCACACCGATGTTCTGACGCAGAAAATAGCGTGGATATTCCTTCAGCTCGATGCCATCCAGCTTGATGCTCCCACCGCCATATTCATAGAAGCGCGGCAGCAAGCTCGTCAGTGTCGTCTTACCCGAACCTGTCGAACCGATCAGCGCGATCTTCTGTCCGGCTTTGACTTCAAAGTTGATGTCTTGCAGCACCGGATGATCTTTGATGTACTCGAACTGCACATCTGTGAAGGTTAGGTTGCCTTCAATTGTCGGCTTCGGCGGCGCATCGAACTGCCCCAGATATTCGCGTTCCTGCTTGATGATCTCGGTCACGCGGTCAAACGAGACAAAGCCCGTCGAAATCTGCACGATCAAGCGTCCAAGTTCACGTACCGGGAAGATGATCCACACCAGAATACTCGCGTAGGCGAGGTAAGTCCCAATGGTAATCGTCCCGTCCATCACCATGATCGCGGCGATGGTGAAACCCGCCAGCATTTGCACGCCAGTGATGATATCCGTCGTGGGCCAGAAGATCGCATGCAGCATCATGAAGCGGTTACCGCGTTTCATCTTTTCGCGGTTTTCCACTTCAAACTTTTCGCGTTCGTAATCTTGCCGCGCGAAGGCTTTGACCACACGCACACCCGTCAGGTTTTCCTGCAAGCGTGACGACAGCTTCGATTCTTGGTCTTGTACCGCTTCATACGCCTTTTCGACACGACGGAAGAAGAACAGTGATGCCGTTGTCACAACCGGCACCACCAAAATCGAGATCAACGCCAACTGCCAGTGGAGCGCCAGCAGCGCCACAAAGTTGACTGTGAAGATCATGATAATGCGCCCGAAGCCGAGCGCTTCTTCGGATAAAAATCGTCGTACCGTGTCCACATCCGACGTTGAACGGGAGATCAAGTCACCCGTTTTAGTCACATCGTGATACGTGAATGACAGCCGTTGAATATGATCGTACAGATAGTTGCGTAACCGCTGTGCAATACCTTCGCCTGTTTGTGCCCCAAACACGCCGCTGATGAACGTGAACACCCCTTGAAACAGCGCCAGCATCACGAAGCCAGCCGCCACAAGGATGAGCATTTGCATCAGGTTATCGACGCGCGCCACCAGCACGTCATCGACGAGATACTGTACCAAAAGCGAACGTCCTGTTTGCAGCATGGCGGCGATGCCGAGCGCGATAGTCGCGGCGACATAGCGTGTGCGGTAGCCATAGATCATGCGCCACATGCGCCCTAACCGCGTCTTACTGCTGCCGATAATCCCGTGCAAGTCTAGCAGACTTGCGCTTAAAGTCGCGTTTGTTTCGTTACGAGTCGTTTCGTGACGTGAAGTTTGCTGTGCTTGCAAAGCAAGCCTCCAGTGAAAGTCATAGAATTTCGAGTAGAAGTGTTTGATGCGAGTATGTAATTCGTACGCAATAAATTTTCCCCATGTATTGCTTTCGGAACATGGGCTGCGGCAGCGCACAAGTTGAAATGCGAAAGCTGCCCGTTGATGATGCTCAAAACTTGCGTGCGGGTATCTGTCGCGTGTGCGCGGGACTTAATGAAGAAATTCGAGGACAAATCCTGCCACAGTACACCCCCGGCGTTAGGCAGAAAACAAGCGCGAACCCATAAGCTTTTGATTGGTTCACTAAGGTTCATTATGGGCAGAATAAAATCTTTGTCAACCCTTTATGGATATGTCCACATGATGTGTGACGGTTTCGTTCAAAAAAGTTCAAAAATCAAAAAAGACGGGCAATACATCCCGTCTTTCATAACCAACCGCTTTTTGTGGGAGGCTATTCATTCCGCCGCTTGGTTAGCAGTTCAAACGCTGCGTTGATGTCCGCCATCTTCGCCGTGAACTTCTCTTTTTCTTCGGCGGGATGCAGATCAGGATGATACTCACGCGCTTTACGCCGGTATGCCTGCTTTATTTCGTCGTCGCTTGCCGTGTAAGCAATGCCAAGCACCACATACGGGTTGATTTTCGACACGACCCGCACACGCCCGCGCTGCTGACTCGATCCCCGTTCGCCGCGATTTCCGCTGTTCCATGCCCGTTCGCGCTTGCGCCGCGACGTGGATCGCCAAAAGTCTTGATCTTCGCCGCCCGCCCCCTTATCACCAACCTCGCCGTAGTTGCGCTGGAAATCTTCCCACGCATCCCACCCATCTTGTTCGTTATTCTGCGCTTGTGCCCGCTGCTTGCTCGAATAGTTCCACTGCCGCCACGAATATTTCTGCGTCAAGTCCTCGATAGGTTCGTGTTTTTTCCAGAAATTGCCTTCACCAAAATCGGCTGTCGCGTAGTATCCAGTGATGAATTTGCCCGATGAATATGAAAGTTCCCCACGCAAATTGTGCAGGTCAATTTCTGGTCCGTATGCTACGCTGCGTGGACTGTTACCCCATTTCCAATCCATGTGTACCGGGCGAATACATACGCTGCGCCCATCGAGCCAGTAGCCGTATACTCGCCCATTCCCCACTTGATGCAGCGTCGATAACCAATGCGGCGGTTCAAGTTCGCTGTTGTCGGGGGGCATCATGCGCCCATCGATCAAAAACAGCGTATGCACGCGCTTTTTGGTATTTTCTTCGTATCGCTCCTTGATTTCAGGAATGCGAATCGCCCGATTGATAACATATACTGCCAGTGTCTTTCCGTTATCGAGATCAATCCGCATGTCTGCATCCGGTACGGCAACGCGATACTGCTTCACGCGCTCCGAACGCTTGCATTCAGCGATCATGTGGTCTAAGACAAACTGTTTCATGCGAAAGGTACGCTGCTCCTGACCGATAGAACCATCCATTTTAGCGACGTTACACGTTCCCTTCAACACGAGCAAAAACCATCGACGGACAAACATCCGCACATGGATCGTCGCCCCGTGTTCCGTATACGTTAGATCAAGATGTAAAGGTTGAGTTGTGAGAAATTTCAACAGAGTTTTGGTACGATTTTGGGTCGCTGTGTTCGCCATCTGCGCGGTGACAATGACAGCCCTTGCGCGGCAGGACACATTCGACGCGGCGGTTCAGCTTGCCCTTACCGAGTTCGCTGCTCTACCCAATAACCCAATCTACTATCGGGAACTTACGCGCGCTTTTGATACGGATCAAGCTAGCGAAGCCAATGCCGGGGTGATTTTCGCCCAACCCGTCAATGCGATTACCGATGAACCTTATCCCGGCGTGGTCGATTGGCTGATCGCGCTCCGCAGCGGCGGCACATGGCGGTTCAGCTTTCCCGGCGACACGAACTATCGGGAAATGCTTCGCCAACTGTCGGAAAGTTTTGTCGACTCGCTTGACGCGATTGACCTAGAATTACGCCCACCAGCAAGCGAAATTATACCACTTTCTGAACGTATGGCATACATTTTGCCGCTTGAAATTGGCACATTTGCTACCGTCACGCGCAGTTTTACCCATCATGGCATTGGCAAACTTGATCTGGATGTAAATGGCGCGGCGATAACGGCTGCCAAAGATGGTGTCATCGTGTTTGCTATCGATTCGCATACCCGCAGCACTTACGAAGCATTGGGCTGGTGGTATTGGAACGTCGTCATCATTCGCCATGCTGAAAACGAATACTCCCTTTACGGGCATCTTGCTCCCAACAGCATCCCCGACGCGATCATTTCGGCTTGTGAGCCAGATGGTCGCTGTAATGTCCCTATACGCGCAGGGGATGTAATCGGTTTAGAAGGCAATACAGGCAATTCAACCAATCCACATTTGCATATGGAGTTTGGTCAAGCATTCGGCGTGATACCTTACTTGGATCGGCTCGATGAAGATGGCGATGGCGATAGGAGCGAAGTCATTTACGCGGGTTATGTCTACTTGGAACACAACGTCGGCATGAGTGGCTACACACCGTCGCAAGTGGCAGCGTGGAATTACGGCGACGTGATTCAAGCGACAGGCGGAAACACCCCACCCGACAATGTGAATCTCATTCGCAACGGCGATTTTTCCGCTGGCACAGCCGACTGGATCGCAGTCGGTCAGTTGAATTGGGAAGTCGTCGATGGTGTGATGCACGCCACTCGTCTCAACACTGCCGCCGCGCCCGATTACGCACGCTTCTACCAGTCGATCAACGCGCCGATTGCCGCCAACATGGTTTTTCAAGTCACGTTCCAACTAGGGAACAACAGCGGCATTTCTAAACAGGTGACGGTCACACTGTTAAACGGCGCGGGGCGGCAGTACGGGGCACTGTCTTGCACATTCGATCTTCCGGCAGGTGCGCCGCTTGCGCCTTATGCGCTGGCTGCTCGTGTGCCAGATAGTTGGTTGGGGCTGACGCTCTCTTTCGGCATTAACCCGCCGGACGGCTCGCCAGCCGCATTGATCGATGACATTGATGTGCGCTACCAACCAGATTCTGCGGTCACGGACATAGAATGCCGCTTCCCCTAGATATATTGATTTATGTGGATAAATCTGCAACATGAATCAACATATTTTCGCTTAAGGCACGGCTGCGTTTGTAAAAGGTCGGACATGGAAGAACACCAAAATTGGCACTAACCAGTCATAACGCAATTCGTTATGCTGGAAATACTTCATATGTATACGGTGCTGAAAGCTGCGCTGTGCATTCACGCAAACAATTGAAAGGACATAGTGAGGATGAGTAGTGCGTCCTCGACGATGCCGGGCGCAAATTCGGCGCAGCCCGCATCTGGGGATGATTCTCCCCGCGCCGATTTCCGCTGGATGTGGAGTTACGTCACTCGTCACAAGCGAGCAGCCCTCGGCGCAGTCATCAGCGGTATCTTCGGCGGTATTACCGCTGCCCTTGAACCCTATCTTGTTGGCATCGTCATAGACCGCATCCGCCAAGGCATGACGTTAGAGCAAGTTCTCCCCGATATTGCGCTCATCCTTGCGATGGGTGTGGCGACGCTGATCGCGTTTATCGGTCAACGCCATTACAGCGGCTTGATCGCCTATTCTGTTGTTTTCGATATTCGCCGCACCTTATTCGACAATCTGCTGGCGATGGATAACGCCTTTTACCAGCGTTTCGCTCCCGGCGACCTGCTTTCGCGTATGCACGCCGATATTGACATGATCTGGCGCTTGCTGGCAATTGGTTTCAACCGTGTGGGAAGCGCCTTGCTCACGCTGTTGGTGGCTTTTGTGCTGCTTGGCTCGGTCAATATCACGCTTACGATTGTGGTATTCATCGTGCTGGCAATTTCGACTTATTTTCAAGTGCGCGCGGGTGTTCGCCTAGCGGACTTGTTCGAGAAAGTGCAAGATCAAGCGGGTGTCGTTTCTGGCATGGTACAGGATACGATCAGCGGGATTCAGACGATCAAGACGTTTGGGCGAGAAGAAGGCGCAGCGCAGAAATTCTACGCTCAAAACCGCGAATACCGCCGCACATGGTTGTACTTCAAACGGCGTAACGAACCCGTTGGGATGCTGCCCAACATGATCAGCCAGCTGACGACGGGCATCGTGGTATTGTTCGGCGGCATCCTCGCGGTGCGCGGCGAACTGACGCTCGGCAATTTCACGCAGTTCTTGATCTATCTTGGTTTGATCAGCGGTGTGCTGCTCAACTTGGGCATTACCTATCAGCGTTACCAGCAAACGCGCGGCGCGCTGGCACGTTTCACGCCGCTGCTTCAGCGTCCGCATATCCACGACACGCCAGACGCGATCCCGTTGGAACACGCACGCGGCGAAATCACGTTTGACCATGTCAGCGTCAGCATCGACGATACCGAACTGCTGCACGATATTTCGCTGCACATTCCCGCCGGAAGTGTGGTCGCGTTCGTCGGTCCTACGGGATGCGGAAAGACTCTGCTTGTCAATTTGCTGGCGCGGGTACTCGATCCCGATGAGGGGCGGGTGCTGCTTGATGGTGTAGACATTCGCCGCCTCAAATTACAAGACCTTCGCGACTCTATCGCTTATGTGCCGCAGTCTACATTTTTGTTCAGCCGCACGCTCGAAGAAAATGTTCGCATGGGCAGCGATCATTTTGAAGAAGATGAAATTGAACAGGCGATCAACATCTCGCGCATCGTCAACGATTTACCGCAGCTTCCACACGGTTTAGAAACGATTGTCGGGGAAAAAGGCGTGATGCTTTCCGGTGGTCAAAAGCAGCGCGTCGCTATCGCTCGTGCGGTAGTACGCGATCCGTCAATTCTTGTTTTGGATGATGCGCTGTCGAGCGTGGATACCCATACAGCGGGCGATATTCTCGCGGGACTGCGCCAAGTACTGAAAACCCGCACTAGCTTGATCATCGCGCATCGCATTGCCACCGTGAAAGATGCGGATCGCATTGTCGTGATGGACGAAGGACGGATTGTCGATCAAGGCACACATACAGAATTGGTCGAGCGTGATGGGTTATACGCCCGCATGGTGGAACGCGAACTCCGCCAAAGTATCGAAGATAGCGTGTTGGATGCGGAGGATTCATTCAATCATGTTGAGACGTAAACAAACAACGTCACGCGAAGAGTCCGCCGCGAAAAAATCGAATGCGCTGCCGCAGTTTGCGGAATCAACGGAAGAGATCCGTGACCGCGCGCTGATATGGATGGTCGGTACGTTTCTCGCCCCTTATTGGGTTCAGCTGGTTGTCGTTTTTGTCCTGCTGTTGATCGTGTCCGGTCTGTCGCTACTCCTGCCGTGGCTGATTCAACAGGCTGTCGATGGTCCAATCACGTCGAGAAACATCGACGACTTGATCCCGCTTGGGATCGTGTACTTTGCCACGATTGCCATCATCTTCGTACTGCGATTCGCGCATACCTATCTACTGCAAACTGTCGGGCAAAGCGCGTTGGTCGATTTGCGCCAGAAACTCTACGAGCATTTGCTCCGTCAAGATATGCGCTTCTTCAATACCACACCTGTCGGACAAATTGTTTCGCGGATGACCAACGATATTGAGGCTCTGACCGAATTGGTGTCAACCAGCATTGTCGTGTTAGCAAGCAATATGATCACATTAGTGGGAATTGTGTTCGTGATGTTCGCGCTCAACTGGCGGTTGGCATTGTTGGGGTTGGCGGTCATGCCCGTGATGATTGCGGGGACGGTGTATTTCCGCAAAAAGATGCGAAGCGCATCCAGTTTGTATCACAAAGTCGTAGGGGAATATCTCGCCTTCATCAACGAGCAGTTCAACGGAATGTTGGTGGTGCAGTTATTTGGTCGCCAACAAGTAAGCCGCGATGAGTTCGATGTGGCAAATAACCGCTTGCGAAGCGTCCACATGAGTTGGCGCGATTCATTCACGGCGTATTCGTCGATGCTGCAAATCCTCACAACTGTGGGGCTGGCGATTGTGCTGTACGGCGGTGGTCAAGGGGTGCTGGCGGGCTGGGCGACGTTGGGCATGTTGATCGCCTTTATTGAATACATGCGCCGTAGTTTTGAGCCAATTTTGATGTTGTCGGAACAAGTTGCCCAACTGCAAACGGCGCTGGCGGCAGGCGAGCGTATCGCGCGGATGCTGCGTGTCGAACCAGAAATTCGCGATCCGGCAGCCCCCGTGCCGCCAACGAACAACGCTCCCGCACATTCATTCACGTTTGAAAATGTCACCTTCAGCTATGAAGAAGGGCATCCTGTCCTGCGCGATCTCAATTTGCATGTGCAGGCGGGGCAGCGTGTGGCGATTGTTGGTGCGACAGGCGCGGGCAAAACATCGCTCGCAGGCTTACTGGCGCGTTTCTATGACGTGAAGCAGGGGCGCGTGCTTATTGACGGAGTGGATGTGCGCGAGCTTTCGCTTGCCGATTTGCGGGCGCGGGTGACAGTTGTGCCGCAAAATCCCTACTGCTTCAACGGAACGATTGCCGATAATTTGCGATTGTTCACGCCGTCGATCTCGTTTGAGCAGATGCGCGCCGCCGCTGAAACTGCGCGCGCCGCGCCATTCATCGAACGGCTTCCCGGTGGCTATGATTATGAACTGCTCCCCGGCGGGGCGAATTTGTCGCAAGGACAACGCCAGTTACTCGCGCTGGCGCGGGCGCTCATCCACAGCCCGAACAGCATCCTTGTGCTAGACGAAGCGACGAGCAGCATCGACACCGAAACGGAACGCTGCATTCAACAGGGGTTAGAGGAGTTGTTTAAAAATCGCACCAGCTTGATCATCGCGCATCGCTTAAGCACCATTCGTGATGCGGATCGTATTCTGGTGATGCAGCGTGGGCGCGTGATTGAAGATGGGACCCACGATGAACTCATGCGCCTTAACGGAGCATATGCACGGTTGTATCAACGTCAATTTGACGAAGCCCAAAGCGAAAAATCCGTTGAACCCATAACTGGCACAGATTAGCCTCTGGTTCTGCAATTCAAAAGTCCCAGTTAGGGATGCCTCAAAGAAGCGGGCACAAGATTGTGCCTGTTTTTTGTGCAGTATTCGCCTTATTTTTGCGCTTGTTTCGCCACTTATTTGTCGGCGGTATACTCTTTAACATCGTCAACTACATCGAACATCATTCATTACCATATGAGGTTATTTTGAAATGAATCCCTGTACGCATACGGATCAGATTCAAGAGGTGACACCCACCGCACAAGGCTGCGAAGAATGCTTGAAAACAGGCGATACATGGATACATTTACGCATCTGTATGATTTGCGGATATGTCGGGTGCTGCAACTCGTCCAAGAACAAACACGCTACGAAACATTTTCACAGCACCGGACACCCGATCATGGCATCGTTCGAGAAGGGCGAAAATTGGATGTGGTGTTTTGTCGATGAAACTTACATTCTTCCTGAATAACGGCACTACGAAATCTATCAATATCTTTGAGTCCTGAACCTCTACACTCGTTGAGAAACCTCTATGGCAAAGCCCGTTATTCTCGTTATCGATGACGAAGTGGAAGTGCTGCGGGCAGTTGAGCGAGACCTGCGGCGCAAATATAGTGAGCGATTTCGCGTACTGCGTGCCGATTCTGGCGCACAAGCGTTGGATGCTGTCAAGCAGTTGCTGGCTAGGAATGAACCTATCGCTTTGTTCGTGTCTGACCAGCGTATGCCGGAAATGACAGGCGTAGAGTTTCTTGAACAAGCAGTTGGCTTCTATCCCACTGCGAAGCGCGTGCTGCTCACCGCCTATGCCGATACCGATGCCGCAATCCGGGCGATCAACAGCGTTAAAATCGACCATTATCTGATTAAGCCTTGGAGTCCGCCTGAAGAACGGTTGTATCCGATATTAGATGACCTGATTGACGAGTGGGAAGCCGCGTTTGTCCCGCGCTTTGAGGGGATTCGCATCGTCAGCCATCGCTGGTCTGCAAAATCACATCAATTGAAAGAATTTTTGGCGCGCAACCATGTTCCATATCAATGGCTGGATATTGAAACGAGCAGGGAAGCGCAAATCCTTCGTCAAACTGTTGCGGCTGAAAATTCCGCACTGCCCGTCGTCATTTATGATGATGGCTCCGCAATGGTAGAACCTACGGTTATTGATGTCGCTAATCGTATTGGCTTGCAAACTCAGGCAGAATCGCCGTTTTACGATCTGGTGATTGTGGGTGGTGGTCCAGCAGGATTGGCGGCGGCGGTCTATGGCGCATCTGAAGGCTTGGAAACCTTGTTGATCGAGCGAGAAGCACCGGGCGGTCAAGCAGGGATGAGTTCTCGCATCGAGAACTACTTGGGTTTTCCAACAGGTTTGAGCGGTGGCGAATTGGCTCGTCGCGCGCTCGATCAAGCGCGGAAATTTGGCGCAGAAGTGCTTGCTCCACAGGAAGTCACTGGGCTTCATGATGATGGCTCGTCGAAAGTGGTCAAATTAGCAAATGGTCAGGAAATCACCACGCGCACGGTCTTGATCGCCAGCGGTGTGTCGTATCGCCGCTTGGATATTCCCGGCATTGACAAGCTTGTTGGCGCAGGCGTGTATTACGGTGCGGCGATGACGGAAGCGATTTCATGTCGTAACGAAACGGTGTATGTCGTCGGTGGGGCAAATTCCGCCGGGCAAGCGGCGATGTACTTGTCGAAGTACGCTTCAAAAGTCACAATGCTAGTACGGGGGCATTCACTTGCAGATACCATGTCAAAGTATTTGATCGACCAAATCGCGGCGACGGACAATATCACAGTGCATGTGTGCGCTCAAACCGTTGAAGTGTTTGGGGAACAGCGATTGGAGGCGATTTCTATTCTAGATTCAACAACGGGTCAAAAGGAAACCCTCCCCGCAACCGCGCTGTTCATCTTTATCGGCGCACAGCCGCATACTGAATGGTTGGGCGATCTTGTTGAGCGTGATGACAAAGGCTTTATCTTGTCCGGTCAGGATTTAATCCGCGATGGTCGCCGTCCGCGGGGGTGGACACGCGAACGCAGTCCCTATTATTTGGAAACGAGTGTTCCGGGGATTTTTGTCGCCGGAGATGTGCGATCAGGCTCGGTTAAGCGGGTCGCAAGTGGCGTAGGCGAAGGTTCGATGGCGGTGCAGTTCGTACATCGCTATATTGCTGAAATCTGATAAGCAATTTGGGGGCACATTTTGGCGAAACTCATATCAAATGCCCCCTTGCACGTTGGAAGTGGGTTTGGTATAGTTCTGCGCGCGCTCAGAATCAATAACTGAGTGTGAAAAGAAACACAGCATCTTAAAGATGCACCTTGCGGGAGCGGGTGGCACCTTAACAACAGAAACGTGAGAGAAAGCCCTTGTGAAGGAAGAGCCTTTGCGAGGAAGAAGAAAGCAAAAGGGACAGACACTCAACGGAGAGTTTGATCCTGGCTC